>Ga0209013_10000366_pt1 | contig 40070 bp, 31 predicted proteins | sample Cruoilmetagenom2_FD_187291 | JGI IMG/M metagenome (GOLD analysis project Ga0209013, IMG submission 187291) | Oil polluted marine microbial communities from Coal Oil Point, Santa Barbara, California, USA - Sample 2 (SPAdes) (version 2) | ecosystem: Environmental > Aquatic > Marine > Oil seeps ...
TAATTAGACAACCTTCGATGTGCATTGTGGCGAATTGCTTAAGTAATCAGCGGCACTGGTGCTGGATTTTATTCTAAATACTTTCCGCTGATTACCTAGTACCCATACCAATTTGCTACAGTTGAACTGTCGCACGATCCAGGTACAAGATGTGCAAAACGTGTTGGCACTCCCCGGGAAAACCAGTCCGGAACTCAGGGGAGTGCCAACCAAAAATTACTGAGGAGTCAGCATGACCAAAATGTTAATCAATATCACGTGGAAGGAGGGAGAACCTACAGTCGATCAAATTATTGAGAAATACGGCATCGAGCCAGACGAAATAGACGATGATTTTGGGGTGATCGAAATCGATCCGGACGAGAATCTGTACACTTTGCTGATCGAACAAACCGCTGCCGAACGGGTGCGAAACAACCTGGGAGAAGACGAGACCGATTTCGAGGGTCCCTTTTCTAACGCCCGCATCGAACCTTTTGGCCTGATGGAAGAACCAGGAACTGGCATCGACGACCCCGAGGAAGATCTGGATACCTGACCATAACGCCTATGGGACGCGGACCAGGGCGGACAAACGATTATCTACTTAACTAATTATCTCCAAAATATCTGCGCGAGGGGGCATCTTCGGAGACCCTTAACACGACCTCCCCCACCAACAGGTTCAATAGCTCCCGGATGATCAAGGTAAACCAGCTCTCAAAACTTGGCAGCACCAGCGCCTGAGAGATCAGCCAGCGCAGCTCCTCGTTCAACTCCTTCGGCCCCAGAACGAACAAGTCGTAGATAACCAGCGCCACCTGGTAAGAGACCAGATCGATCATGCTCTCTGATGTGGGTTTCGCTAGCACCTGGTCGGCGATCTCTTTGGGAAAATCACCCCGCAGCAGCACGTCTTCCACAAAATCCGGGTCGTGCGTACGTGCTCGCAGCAGCAGATCGACGATCGCCTGGCGGACTTCGGCGCTCTGATATCGGCCAATCGGTCTGGCGCCGTTCACGGCCGAATGCAGGAACCCGACTTCCAAGAGATTCTGAAGTTCGATGGACACGTAGAGTCTCAAGTACTCATCATCCTGTTCTTCAATGGCACGCTCCAGATATCCCAATACAAGGTCGGGGACATCGGGTTCATTTGTGTACCTGTAATGCAAACCAATGTTGGTAGCCAGCATACTCGCACGGTGGATCGTAGTAATTGGAACCGGCAGATCTTTCAGGGCTTGCTCGACAAATGCCCTAGAATCCTCTTGAATGGCGATCGTCACACGGTCGCAAAGCTCTAATAGATCAGGGTTTGGATCTTCCACGCGGTTCGAGCTCATCCACATATACCAGATCGGCCTGTCTGCCCAGCTCTTTGGTGGTGAGTCAGCCAGGGCAGCATTGCTGAGCTGCTCTACAACCTCCAACATAGCGCTGAAATCTTTGACACCGTGCCCGATAATTGCGACTTCACCGACTGCCTGGCTGACCTGGTCCCCCCAGTTAGCCGCGGTAATTAAATCATCCACACGCTCTTCCAGGCCAGGCTTATCGGGATCGATGAATGGAATGAGCGTGGTCACCAGTTTTTTCTGCTCAGGTGAGAGTTCAAACACATGCGCGAAACCCTCCGGAGTGGCCCAAATGCGATCCCCCCAACTTCCCATCACATTCAAGACGAACCTGAGGATTATGCTGATGATGATGTTATACATCAAGCGTATGAAGACCATCCGCAGGCGTGTTGTCCAGCGTGGTGTTTTGTCCAGGTCGCTTAAAAACAGCACCCGCCTTACCGTTCTCCGGCCGATGGCCATCATTCTTTCCATTGTAGGGGGATCGCTGTGCTCCTTCCCCATGATGGCAACCAGGCTGGACAACATCGATTCGGCCACTGCCAGGTCAGGCAGGCCGTAATCTCTGCGCACCCGGGCGCTCAATCCTTCCAGCACTTCGAACCCGGCCTCGGGATCCTCTCTCCACAAATAATATATATTCTGAGACGCCAGGTTGCGAATATAGGGGGTTGGTTCAGCGGCAGCCTGTTCTAACAAATTGGTAATCCGCAGGCGCGATGCAGCATCGATCGCCACCCGTTTTTTTGCCTGCGCTTCAAGCGGAGGATCTTTGGGCGGCCGCAAAATTCGCCGCAGATCCGTCCAGATGAATCGCGAAGGTAGGGTCATCTTTCCAAGCAGAGCCCAGACATATTCCTCAGCCTTCTGAGGGCTGTCCCCACCAAAGCGAGCGAGAGCTTTCACCAGTGCGCTGTGCAGCAGGGGGTTGCCGGTCGTCTCGCCGCTCAATCGCTCCAGCACAGAGGTCCTCCCGGCTTTGAGCTCAAATTCCAACCCCTGTACCAGGGCGCCCCACAGGAAAACCTTGTCCGGCAGAGCCCCTGCCACCCCCAGGTAGATGCCCATCGTATCGGTGGTGTCTTTCATGGCGCTGTGTAAGCGACGTCCGCCGAAAAACTCGTAAAAACGCTCGTATTCGAAGCCGATGTTTGTCTCCAGGCCCACACCGTGCTCCACTAATATTTCAGCATCCACCAGGTGCATGAACGACTCGTTGACCCGCTGCCCGCTGCTGAGTAGGTCACCACTGTAGATCAGCTCCCACAATGGGCGCCCGTCACTGATTTTCTCCGATTGGACCTGATCGGTAGACAGGTGGTTGTCGTAATGACCATCCCGCAGCATCATAGGCATCAGTTCATGCTCCAACAGCCGCAGGTCTTGTGGATCAAGTAATCCAGTTTCAAGCAAGTGTTCGATATAATTACTGTAAATATCACTGACCCGTAAATTTTGTGGGATTTCTGCGCCTTCATAAATACCAGACACCAGGCGCAGCACCAAGGGGTCCCTCAACGCAAAACGGATAGGGGGTCTGATATCTGAATATTCGGTCTGCAACCTGTAAATTCGACGATAATTTTCGTAGGCACTTTTTAACTCCGCACGTTCAAAAGGATCGAGTTTAACGACAAACTCCTCAAGTTCTACGAGCATGTCTTCCGTACCATGACACCGAAAGTAGCGCTCTTCCGCCAATCGCAGTCCCCGCTTAATTGTGCGCCAGGCCTCCGGTCGGGAGGTAACCAGCACCTTCAGCCAGGGGTGGCGCACCTGATCCACCAACTGGTCAATCTTGGATAACAAGCCCCGGCTGTCTGGGTTTTCGTTTACGGCATCGAAGACCACCACCAATCGCTTGTTCGCCATATCCTCATTGTCGGCCAGCTCGGCGAAGATGTCCCATTTTTCCGCATCCTCGTTCACCTTAATGTGCTGCGAGAAATCCTGGCTGATGCGGAGACCTATCTCCTCCTGGCTATCTAGACGCGCGGCATCGTACATTAAAACGGCCGCATCAGGAGCGTTGGCGTATTCGTCCCCCAGGGATAGGATAAAATTGCTTTTTCCCACCCCGGATTTTCCGGTTAATATCAGGCATCCTTTATCCGATACCACAAAATCTTGGAACACGGAAAAAACTCCATCCCGCTGCAGGTACAGGTCGGGATTGTATTTCTTCCTAACGGCTTCCATTTGCTGCCCAGAGATTTCGTTGGCGGTAGCCTGCACGGACCTCCAGGAGAGAGTCTCCTGCTTTTTTGCCATTTTGACATGCTCGAGGTTGTAGTAAATAAGTTGGCGGAACTGCGCCAGCAGGTCAACGTCTTCCTCTTTAATCAGCTCCCGGATAACGGTTGCCATGTATTCCACCCCCTCCCTCAACAAACGGTTGAATACCGCCACGTCCTGTCGTTCATCGTCGTCTGCTTCCTGCTCCTTTTCTTTCGACCAGAAAATTAGCAAGGGGTGCATGCGCAGTAAACTGCGATCCGCCCGAGAAAGATAGAACCAACCCGGTTGGACCTTCTCGCTCATTTTTACTCGTTCGTCGCGATGCGTGACAATCTCTCCGGTGTAGCAATCATAAGTGTAGCGCTCATTCTCCACGTCCGTGATGCGGATCAGGTTGTACTCGCCCAGAAATCTGAACTGCTCGAGCACAATCCGCAGGTTTTTTAATGCTTCCCAACAAATATTTTCCCAGGCAGATTCTTTATCCGGCGGAACGCCGTGCGCTAAATCGTTGCGAATGTTGACCAGTCGATCGTACGGTATACGCACCCTCTTGCGCCTTGTATGCGGTGTGCGAGCCGTATTCCAATATACGTCATAGAGCTCCTGAATGAAGAACAACTCTCTTTTATCACCATAGGCACGCAAACATAGAAACAGAAATTCCACCCACTGTCCCAGGCTCGCCCTGGGCAGCTTTTGATAGAGCTTTGAGTTGAGTTCGGTATCGCTAACTTTTTTTAAATCCCTGGTCAAGTACGCGCTCACCAGTCCCAGTGTAATTGCACGCACGACATACTCAAATACTTCCACACTTTTGCGCGTACAGCTTTCCCATGATCCCGCGGTCAGTGCTTTACGATAATTGGTTGCGATGGGGTACGGGAATTCGCTAAGGACGATATGGTCAATCCCCTCCAGCGTAATCGGCAATGATACAAATTTGGATTCGTTTGAAGCCATACCCGTCTCCTTATATCATGTGGATAAGAAAGTCAAACCACGATAAACCGATCCAGGCGTTCACCGGTTGTGCAATTGAGTGCTGAAGTTAGTAAACATCGGGTGGTCGGGAAAGAAATGTCGCAGCTCCCGGTAGTTCACGTCCATCAGGTTGTCTTCAGGGATGATGATGCGGTCCAGCTCCCCATCTATGATGGCATTAAAGTCATCCACGTTTTCGTTCAGATCCGCAGAGAGTTCGAACACGGGCGTCGGGAAGTCGCTACCAAACAAAAGACTTTGTAGAGGCAGCATCATGATGTCAGAATAGTAGCTGCGGCGGAACGGCGTCGCACAGGCCGAAACGTCCGCATAACATCGCCCAATATTTTGCTGCGACCCGCCTCTCGATTCAGCGGCGGGGTATTCGTTCAGATAGCGGCTGACTGTTTTAAAATCAGAATGTTCAAGCACGCCCTTTAGCCAGTTCGGCGCGTAATACGGCAGCCCGCAGTGCGCGAAAATGATCACCGCCCCAGCCCCGAGCCCCGCTCGGATATTTTCGTCTATCTTTTTCACTTTCGGTGGATGCCACTTCTTTGATCCCCGAAAAACATTTCTGACCCTGTCCCACCAGGTCCATGTGAGAAAATCATAGGATGACGTGCGGGGATCGGTGGAAGGGATGGCGTATTCAGGCCCGACATGCAGCAGGAGTGGGAACGGTAAGCCCTGTCTAGCGGTTCCCAGGAAAGTGAGCGCATCTTTGACGCGCTCATCAGCCAGGTCGATTTGCTGTGCGGAGGGCAGCCACTTCAAAAAGACCGCCCCATTATCGATATAAAACTTGACCCGCTCCTTGAATTTAGGATCATACGGGTGAACCGAAGCGCCCAAGAGTACTTTTTCTCCAAGGGTGCGCCTCAGGTCAAGCACGTATTCGTTGTCGACCCATAGGTGCGATAGATCCTCGCGCCGCTCACCACTATCATCGTACACCGGGTCCAGCGCCAGGCAGACGACATGATCAAGTACTGTCTCGCCGATCGCTTTTTCTGTGGCCTGCCGCAGGGTGCGATCGGACACGTCGTCCGGGTCCACGCTCCCGAAGAGCAGGAACACCTTAAACACCAGCTGGTTCGTATACCAGTCCGACATTTTCCCCCAATGTGGGAATTCGTCTCCCAACAGGCCCACGTGGCAGTGCATGTCAATAACTTTGGCGGGATTTTGTGCATTGCTGATCATGGCAGGGTTCTCCTTTGAAAGGCTCTTACCTCCTAAATACTCTACCATAATTTATCCAGCTTATAGCAATTCCTACATTGGGTCTTTGGAAACCTCTTTGATGCGCCGTACGGGAGCCACACCCGCCGGGATTGGGGTCCCTTAAGATCCAACCGGCTGGGCTGTCGCAACCTGGTCGCTGCCCGGGCTGGCTTTCGCCCTGTGGACTTTCGCCAACCTGGCTCCTCGAGCGCGCTCTCACCATAGCTGGTACCGTGAACACTTTACCGATTACCCGCCTGCGCGTAAAGCCTTGATCCCAAGAGTTTGGTAATCTTAGGCACCATCCATCGCCGCCCGTTATTATCGAACTCGAACATCTCAAGAAAACCGGACCAGAAAAATATTGACTTAATGGTTAAAACCATATAATATATAGTTAAACGACATATCGGAAGCTGACATATCAACATGAACGATACCCAAAACCAACTGCCCCTCAGAGAACCCACTTTCTTCATCCTGCTTTGCCTTTCTCCGGGTCCCAAACACGGCTACGCCATCCTGAAAAACGTGGAGACTCTCAGCGAAGGCCGCATGCGATTGAGCACCGGCACGCTATACGGCGCCATCAAGCGTCTTTTAGACCGCGGCTGGATCCGGCGCGTGGACGACCCACAGCCCAACCACACCGACCGCCAACGCAAGGCGTACGCGCTCACCGAAGGCGGACGCCGCGTGTTAAACGCCGAGATCAAGCGCCTGGAAAAACTGGTCGTGGTGGCTCAAAGCCAGACCGCAGAGGAGACCTCATGAGCCAAACGAGGGGGTTGGCAACGGGATTTTTTCGTTTCCTTTTATCTTTTTATCCGGCAGGCTTCCGCTCCGAATTCGGTGACGAAATGCTGGCCGTGTTCACCGCCACGCAAGAGGAGGCCGGGTATGATAAAGCGTCAGGATCTACCACGCTTCTATTTCGGGAGATGAGGGATTGGCCACTATCGGTCTGGCGCGCCTACATGGAAGAGATGGGGAGTGCTCGCATGAAATTAGATGTCCACACAGACAATCACCGGCCGACTACCTGGGAAATGCTGTTCGCGCTGCTCTTATTTTGCATCCCAATAATCGCCAATTTATTGAACGGCGTCCCTGAATTGGCAGGGATTTTATTCTTGGGCACGGTCGGCATTGCGCTGGTTTTTGGCCTTATAAAAGGCTTCCCTCGCTGGTCGGTCCCCTACCTGGGCTTCGTCATATCTGCGCTCACTTTCTTGACCGTATTTATGGCATTATTTTCGAAATCATACTATTGGCGGATATATATACTTGGGCCGCAGTACACCTGGAGCATGATCACACGCATCTTCAACCAGGCGCTTCAATCGAGTCTATCCTGGTTTTTAACCCTGGTGGGCGCTCTTTTAGTGATCCTGCTGCTGATGATCTGGCCGCGCACTCGCACACTGTCACAACGCATCCGGGAGGATTGGACACTGCTTTCGTTTTTATTGTATGGGGGCGTGGTGTTCTCGATACTGCTGGCGTACGACGAATATCGCTACAATGAGCCCTGGGCGATAGCATCCTGGGCCTGCCTGGCTGCCGGGGCTTGGGTTTACATGCGCCTGAAGACGCCCGGACAGCGCATTCTGGCATTATTAGCCGGGGTTACGCTGGTTTACTGGATTACCGTGGTAGGCAAGCTGCTTATCACGCCGCTGCAGGATTGGCCAGTCTCCCCAGAAAAACTGGCTCTCTATTCGACGCAGGGATTCTGGAGCACACTGTTCGAATGGGTGCTCGTTCTGTTCTTCTTGCTGGCCCCCGCGCTGCTGACCCTACTGCCCCGTCGATCCCCGACTGATTCTACACCAGATGAAACCCTAATCAGGGCATGAATGTTATTTCGCAATTATTTAGCAGGTTCTATCGAATGAGCTTGCGCCTATCCCCCTCAGAGTTCCGTGCTTAATTCGGTCTCGAAATGAGCAGCGAATTTTCGTTAGCGATCGATTAACGCCTCAAGGGTGGGATCAAAAAAGATCCTGACTATTAGCCTGAGGCCGACCAAAAAATCTACCCGTAATAATTAATTCGTAAAATGTGTCCGAGGCGGCTTGCCAATGGCGTAAACGTTGAAACCAATCTCGTACAGCTTCTTATGATCCAGGATATTTCGACCATCAAATATGAATGATGGCTGGATCATATTTACGTGTATGGTCTCATAGTCCAATTCGGCGAACTGCGGCCACCCGGTAAGCACCGCGATGGCGTGCGCGTCTTCCGCAGCCGCGTATGGGTCCGGCTCGAAACTCACCTGTTCAGCGACGTCGCTCAAGCTGGCGCGCGCGTTATCCAGGGCGTAAGGGTCGGTGATGACAACATGGGCTTGCTCTTCGAGCAGACCCCGGCAGACCGTCAGGGCAGGCGACTCCCGCGTATCACTGGTATTGGCTTTAAATGCCACGCCGAACAGAGCGATTCGTTTACCCGCCACGCTGTTGAAAAGCGCCGTGACCATCCTGGAAACAAAATTCGCCTTTTGATACTCGTTCATTGTTACAACCTGCGACCAATATTCGGCCACCTCGGGTAGACCGTAATATTCGCACAGGTACACCAGGTTCAGAATATCCTTTTTGAAGCACGAGCCGCCGAATCCCACGCTGGCGCGCAGAAATTGGGGGCCGATGCGGCTGTCCGTGCCAACCGCATGAGCCACCTCTGTGACGTCAGCTTCGGTCTTTTCACAAAGATTGGCAATTGCGTTGATGGAGGAAATGCGTTGTGCAAGGAATGCGTTGGCCGCCAGCTTGGATAACTCGCTTGACCAAAGGTTCGTGGTGATGATCCGTTCTCGCGGCACCCACTGCTCAAATATATCCACGATGGTCTGTACTGCCTCCTGCCCCGAGGGCGTTTCCCGCCCACCGACCAGCACGCGGTCCGGGTTCTCCATATTCTGGATGGCCGTGCCTTCGGCCAGAAACTCCGGGTTGGAGATCACGTCAAAATGGAGCCCCTTGTCGTTAAAGTTGAGAATGCGCTCCATCGCCTCCGCTGTGCGTACGGGCAGTGTGCTCTTTTCGACAACAATTTTCGGCGTGGTCGAGTTCTCCAATATCTGGCGCGCCGTCTTTTCCCAATACTGTAAATCGGCCGCCCTGCCTGCGCCCTGGCCGAAGGTTTTGGTAGGTGTATTGACACTCACAAAAATAATATCCGCTTCTGCTATGTTGCGGTTTATCTCCGTGGAGAAAAACAGGTTTTTGCCACGTATGTTGAACACGATTTCCCTCAAACCAGGTTCATAAATTGGCAGTTGGTCGGATTGCCAGGCCGCGATCTTCTCTTCGTTGATGTCCACCACCACGACGCGGTGCTGTGGGCAGTGCTTGGCGATCACCGCCATCGTCGGTCCGCCGACATAGCCTGCCCCAATACACAGTATGTTCGTCATAGATATTCTCCTTACTCAAGCATACAACAGATAATAAAACAAAAACAATGCAACCTTCGTCAAGCGGTTCAAAGCATAGATCATGCCCCATGAAGAGGGGACGCCGATCAGCGGCAAATAAACGTTCAATCCATCCCACAACTGCGGGAATCCCACCGCCAACCAGATCACCCACAAAACTATAAAAGCTGCCAATGCGATCTTACTCCCACGCGTGAAGCGAAATATCCCTTGCGCGAACCCGGCTAGTACAACCAGGCTGACCGCCACCTGTATTATAAACGCTCGCAGTTCTTCAGGGGACATGCGCCAAGGGAAGAAATAGAACGATAATTTATAGAGCGCCTCATATGCAAAGATAAATGAAATGACGCTCACCAGGCTAATTGATACCGTCTGTAAATCGCTCTGCTTTTCTAATTTTGTTATCGCCCGCAAGAGAAGCAAGCCCACCAAAACCAGCGTTGAACTGTCAACGTAATTCAGCCTGGCGACGTAAATATCCCCCTGCAGCCACCCGTATACCGCAAAGGCGATCATGCCCAATGACAGAAGAAACATAATCAGGCTGAATGGTTTTGAAACCAATCGCCGCATAAAGTCTTTTGAAATGTATCGCGGGTAGGGCAGCTGTTTCTCCAACGATGGTGTAGAATTGTTGATGTTCTTATGGACAGCTGTTGAGACTTCCATACATAAGAACATCAATTAAATTATACAGGCAATTCTAAACATCACTATGCCAGATGAACTGATCTATTACGAAAAATTTGGCGTCAAAATCACGGATCATGAGGCCGTGTTTGGCGATAACGTCTATGCTATGCCAGATATCACGTCTGTCTCAGTGGGGAATAAATCTATTCTACCTGGTGTGATAATCACGGTTATTGGATTAATATTGCTGTTCAGCTTCTTCCAATCAGGAATTATTGAACTGGTGACAAACCCTGAGGTGCAGACTTTATTTCTACGTAAATATTTCACACCTTCGGAGTACTCTCCACTGTCCAACATCCTAAATATTTTGGTAGACATCATCATCAGGCCCTTGATAGGCATTTTGTTGATCGGTAACGGGATCGTTCGCATCTGGGTGGCGAAAGAGACATCACTGATACGATTGACAAGTTCCTCCGGAAAAAGGGACGTAGAATACTTTTACAATAAAGACGAACTGTTCCAGGTTGTCGAGGCGATCAACCGGGCAATTATCGAGAATTGATCACAACAAGATTCGTCCTATTCCCTCTCCACCTCCACCCACAATCGCTCCCCATCCGTCGCCAGGTGAATCCAGCCGTTCAGATCTGTGCGCAGCAGGTTGTACCCATCCAGCGCCTCCAGCGTCTCCGGGTCGGGCAGGCCGTGCCAGTCGCCCGCGTCCACGCTCAACAGGGCAGCCGTCGGGTTCCAGCGCGCGATCCACTCACGCGTGTTGACCGGGGCATAACCGCTCTCCGCCAACAGCAGAGCGGTGACCATCGTCAGGGAACGCTCGTTGATCAGCGTCTCCATGGACTCGAAGTCCAGCCCGATTGGCAGCAGAGCTCGGAATTCCCCCCATTCCAGAAGGTAGACCGCCCCACGTCCGGTGACCGATAACACCTCCAGCTTAGCATCTTGACCGAGATCGAGGATATGCCCTGGTTCAGCCGCGATGATTCGTACATCCATTTCGATCAGCCTTTCTCGCAGCAATCGCGCTCCTCGGGAAGCCGCCGATGGCCCTGACCACAGAACGTTCTCCGGGGGAAAGCGTTCAACCGTTGAGGGCAGCGCGGCTAGCTGCTCGTCACCCGCCGCCCCAACAAGCAGGAAATCCAGTTTGCGACTGGTGAGCGGCAGGCGTCGCCCCAACGCGTCAGACAATCTACTCGGGCTGGACCCACCATCAATCAGCAGGTGCCTGCCATTTGGCGTCTGAATCAGCAGCGCGTCCCCGGTGCCCACGTCCAACACCGTCATGTGCAGCCTGCCGTCCGGCGCCGAGAGCGCTGCCCGCCAGACAAACACCGTCAGCAGCGCCAGCCCGACAGCCGAAAAGACCCACACCCGGGAGGGCAGCTCCCACTCCCGGCTGGCAAACCACTCACGGATGCGGGTTCCGGCGAAGAACCAGATCAGCAGCAGCGTATAGAATACAACCACCACCAGCAGGCTCACGCGACCCACGGTGATCGCCCCGCCCGGTATGCGCGCCAGCAACTCAACGGCGCGGATAGTATAGACCACGAACGGCCAGGCCAGGTAAGCAGCCAACTGGCCTAACGGGAGGTAAACCAAACCCAGGATCACGGCCAGGCCTCCCAGGATCATCACCGGCGGCTGGGCGGGCAGGATAAGTGGGTTGGCCAGCAGAGAGGTAAGCGACAGGCGCTGGAAATGATACAGGGTGATCGGCAGCGTTAGTAGTGTGGCCGCCACTGTGAACAGCAGGTACTCACCCACCGGCCCCGACCATCGTTTAGCAGTCTCCGTGGGAACCCAGCGTTCGGTGGTGCTGACGAATGTGTCCGTGAACGGCCCGGCGAACATCACCAGTCCCAGCGTAGCCGCGAAGGAGAGCTGGAAGCCCACATCCCACAGGATGTTCGGGTCGAAAGTGGCCATGACTGCAGCCACAAAAGCCAGGCTGTTGAGCCCGTCCTGGCGGCGGCCGAACTGCATGGCCAGCAACGCCAGGCCGCCCATGACCGCCGCTCTCACCACTGCCGCATCGGCGCCCACCAGGATGGTGTAGATCACGATGCCGATCAGGGCTATCAACGCTCCCCACCGGGCGCCCTTCTTGCCACGGCCCAATAAACGACCGAACAGGGCCACCAGCAGCCCCGCGATGATGGTGATGTTGAAGCCCGAAATGGCGATGACATGCGAGGTGCCTGTGTCCCTGAACGCATCCTGGACGCTCTCCGGGATGCCGCTCTCCACCCCAAGAAGGATGCCAGCCAGAAGCGAGGCCTCCGGATCAGGGTAGATCAGGTAAACGGTCTCCAGCGCCCGTTCTTTCAGTCCGTAGATCCAGGATAGAATCTGGCTGCCCTGCTCCGACAGCACCAACTCCGCCCGGGCGTACGGCATGTAGCCGTATACACCTTTCCGCTCCAGGTATTGGCGGTAGGAGAACGTCTCGTCCTCAGGCGGCGTTTCCAGTGATCCTTCCAACAGCACCCGGTCCCCGTATTGCCAATCGCCGCCGGGCGGCACCTTGGCCAGTAGGGACCCTTCGACGGGTATAAACGGCGGCTCGCCAACCGTGTGGATATGATCGACACGCACTCGCAGGTTGGTGTAGAAGTCACGCACATCGGGTGGTTTTTCCAGGATACCTGTGACGATGTAATCAACATCTCGGTCGACATACCAGGCGATGAAGCCATCATCGAGGACAGGCTGGACACTCTGGTAGCGGAGGCCACCTAAGGCGAGCGCCAGCAGGAGCAGGGTATAGGGGACAGGGGGTGAGGGAATAGGGGAAGAGGGAAGAGAGATTTTAAATGGAGGCTTGAACTTATCCGGGAGTATTCTTTTTGTCAACAGGCGGACCAGGAACAGCACCAGAAATAGCGCGGCCAGAAGCAGCCAGGTGATCGAAGTCCATTTCAAGTATTCACCCAGCAGGATGCCAGCCAGGAACGCCAGTGACAGCCAGAGCAGCGGCAAGTTTCAACCCCTTTGCTACAAACCCACCCAGAGTGCGTTAATAAAGATTTGTTGATCCGCGTTTATTTCCTGAGATGATTGTATCAAATTTTCGGGACAACACAACTATAATCATGGAGCACATTCGTGAAACAATTATGGCAGTCGCACCCGACTTTGAGCCGATGCTGGTACAGGATGGTTTTTGGGCCACGGGGATGACACTGGTGTCGCCATAACGCAATTGCAACAATATAGACCATTGACATCTTATTTATAGTTTGCTATATTATCTGGGTAGTATTCTTTAACAAATGGTCCAAAAATCGCCAACCGCTCATTATGTAGGTAAGGCGCTTAGCACATGGGGAATCCATTACTGATTCGAGCACCTCGTTGTGGGATCAACACAAATTAAAATTGAGAGAATATACTATGACCGATTACGCTGACCTGGAAATCAGTCTATCTCGCCGTGACGCAGATAACTTCACTGTCGAGATGCGCTTCAGCCAACCGGACGACCAGGCCGATCGACCACCGGAACGCGGAGAGGCGAGCTTTAATTTCAAAGAGCTGCGCGCCCAGGCGCTGGACCCTACCGCCTATGGTCTTCTCCTGACCGAGAGCTTGTTCAACAATCCGGAGTTGGGGGGCTTTTTTGATAAGACCAACGCGCTCGCTCAGGCTGCGGAACAATCGCTGCGTTTACGGCTGTTGATCGACCGCAGCGCTCCGGAGCTGCACAACCTGCGTTGGGAGACCTTGCGCGACATGCAGAACGAGGGTTTCCTGGCGATGGATGAAAATCTGCTCTTCTCTCGCTATCTGCACAGCTACGATTGGAACCCGGTGCGGCTGCGCACAAAAGGCGAGCTGCGCGCACTGGTGGTTATCGCCAACCCGCATGATCTGGACGACGATGCCTATGAAGTCGACGGGCGGGCGCTTGCCCCCGTAGATGTGCAGGCCGAGTTGGCGCGCGCGCGGGATGGATTAAAAGACATCAACACCATCGATGAACTGGTCAGCGATCCCGACCAACCCGGCGCCGTCACCATGGATAACTTACTCGACCGCATGCGCGATAACTACGATATCCTGTATCTGGTGTGCCACGGCGCGCTAATGCAGAGAGATAACCTGGACCCTGACAGCCCTCGCGAACCGTACCTGTGGTTGGAAAAAGAAGACGGTACTGCAGACGTCGCAGCGGGAGAGAATCTCGTAGGGCGTATCAGGGACATGAGCAGTTCTCTACGTCCGAGCCTGATCGTATTGGCTTCCTGCCAGAGCGCTGGCAAAGGTAAGAGCAGCACCACTGACCAGGGCGCGCTAGCGGGATTGGGGCCGCGTCTCTCGCAGGCAGGTGTGCCTGCGGTGATTGCCATGCAGGGTAACGTTATCATGGACACCGTGGCCGAGTTTATGCCGGTTTTTTTCAAGGAACTTAGCGTGGACGGGCATCTCGATCGCGCCATGGCCGCTGCGCGGGGCGCCGTGCGAGAAAGAGATGACTGGTGGGTGCCCGTACTCTTCTTGCGCCTGAGAGGTGGACGATTCTGGTATTCTCCAGGCTTCGGTGGGGAGGAAGATGATTTCGAAAAATGGGAAAGCCTGACCAGCTTCATCGGAGAGGGCATTTGCACAACTATCGTTGGACCGGGCGTCTTTGAATCGCTGCTCGGCACCCGGCGCGAGATTGCGCTGCGATGGGCCGAAAAGCACGGTTTCCCGTTATCCCCATACGACCAGGAGGATTTGCCGCGCGTCGCCCAATATGTGGCAACGCGCCAGGACCCGACCTATCTGCGCATCGCTTTCCGGGAGGCGCTGAAGGACGAAATCACGCGGCGCCATGCCGACCTGCTGCCAGACGACCTGCGCCAGGCCAAGAAATGGACAGCGAAAAAGACTCAGCTGGCGCTGCAGACTGTGGCAGACAAGTATTGGGGCGACGATACACCCAGCCCCTACCAGCAGTTGGCGCGCTTGAAGCTGCCGATCTATATCACTGCTAATCCCAGCGATTTACTCACCAACGCACTAAAAGAGGCCGGCACCGATCCACAGGTCAGGCTTTGCCCCTGGAACAATATGATCCCTCCCTCAAAGTGCATCTATGAGGACGATCCAACACCCGAAGAACCACTCGTCTACCACTTGTTCGGACACCTGAACGATCCTTTCTCCCTGGTGATGACCGAGGACGAGTACTTCGACTTCCTGATCGGTGTAACGATGAACAAGGATTTGATCCCCCCCGCAGTGCGCGCTGCGCTCACAAGCACTGCGCTGCTATTTTTGGGCTTCCACATGGACGACTGGCAGTTCCGCGTATTCTTCCGCATGGTCATGGCCCAGGAAGGCAAGGAAAGGCTGGGTTTGTTCAGCCATGCTGCTGCACAAATTGAACCCGAAGAGAACCGCGTTCTGGACGCCCAGCGCGCCCGCCGCTATTTTGAGAAATACTTTGAAGGCGAAAAAATCAGTCTTTACTGGGGCAGCAGTGAGGACTTCTTAAGTGCCCTCTGGGAACACATGGAAGAGGCCTAGGAGTAGCTGAGAGGAAATGCATGTCAGAAAATATCTCTGAACGTAAAAATCCCTTCGTCGGCCCACGCGCCATCAGGACGGGCGAGCGTTTGTATGGCCGTGATCGTGAAACCAGCAAGCTGTTTAACCTGCTGATCGCTGAGCGAATCGTATTGCTATATTCACCATCCGGGGCGGGTAAAACATCTCTCGTCCAGGCTGCTTTGATCCCCAGGCTGGAGTCCAGGAATTTCGCAATACTGCCCGTAGCACGTGTGAACCTGGAACCAGATTCGGCTCTGGAGGAGATTGAGGGATTCAACCGCTACGTCTACAGCGTGATTGCATCCATGGAAGAACAGCGTCCAGAATCTGATCAGTTAGATGAAGTTGAACTGGCTGGAATGAGCCTTCCTGAATATTTGGACCAGCAAACAGAATCGCCCGCGGTTCTTCTGTTTGACCAATTCGAAGAAGTACTCACCGTCAATCCCACTGATCGAGAAGATAAAGAGCAATTTTTCGAACAGGTAGGGGAGGCGCTCAGATCGCGTTCTAGGTGGGCTTTATTCTCCATGCGCGAAGATTACATCGCCGGGCTCGATCCATATTTGCTCCCCATCCCAACCCGATTAAGCACAACTTTTCGATTGGATCTACTCGATAAAAATACATCCCGGGAGGTCATCCAGCAGCTCTCAGAACAGGGTGGCGTTGATTTCACTGAAGAGGCGGCCACCAAATTGATCGACGACCTCTGCCGTGTTCAGGTCCAGCGACCGGACGGCTCGGTGGAGATACAAACCGGACAATACGTGGAGCCGGTACAAATGCAGGTGGTGTGTTTCAGCCTGTGGGAGAAGTTAGATCCCGAGGACCCAGACATCACCGTGGACGATGTCGAGAAGATCGGTGACGTGGACGAATCACTGGCCGAATATTACTGCACGCAGATCAGCGATGTTTCTCAACAAACCGGGATCAAAGAGCGCGCCATCCGAGAATGGTTCGACGTGGCATTGATCACCGAGAGCGGTATTCGCGGGCAGGTCCTGATGGGCAAGGAAAGCAGCGATGGTCTGCAGAACGATGCCATACACCGCCTGGTGGATGCCCACCTTGTGCGCAGAGACACTCGCCGCGGCACGACCTGGTTTGAGTTGGCCCACGACCGGTTGATCGGCCCGGTGCGCAGGGACAATACCACCTGGTTCCAGGCTAACCTCAGCCTGCTCCAGCGCCAGGCGACCCTGTGGAGGAAGGAGAACAGGAGCGATCACCTGCTGCTGCGTGAAAGTTCGTTGGATGAAGCCGAAGAATGGGCCGCCGCCAACCCGGATGATTTAACGCCCGTCGAGAGTGAATTCCTCAAGGCCAGTCAGGAGGCGCACCAACGCGAAATAGAGGAGCGCGAGCGCCAGGAGCAAGCCGTAAAAATCCAGGAGCAGGAACGCCTGGCCAAAAAACTGCGCCGTTTCCTCACATTCGCGGTGGTGGCTGCCGTCGCAGCAGGTGTCATGGCCGTGGTGGTCTTTATGTTATTTCAGCAAGCCAATTCTTTAGCCGCGGAGAATGCAGCAAACGCCAGTACTGCCCAGGTTGCCAGTACGCAGGCAGTGGGCAATGAAAAAACGGCCGAATCCAACGCCCAGTTGGCCTCATCTGCGGAAAAAACCGCTGTCGTCGAACGGGAGATTGCCGACCAGGCCAGAGCGACAGCCGAGGTTGCTCAGGCTACATCCGAAGCCTACAGTCAATTGGTTGAAAATGACAGCCATTCTAAGGCGCTTGCAGCGCAGGCTCTGGTCTATAAATCTTCTCAACCCGAATTGTCTTCACTTCTCAGCATAGAAGCCTTCAAAACATCTGACACGCGTGAAGCTATAAACATGCTGCTCACCAGCCTGCAGTATAAATTGGATCAGACGGTTGATGAAGTCGGTAGGCCAATACCCAAGCAAACCAATGATATTACCGCCGTTGCTGTCAGCCCGGATGGCGAACGTGTGGCCTGGGCAGATGCAGACGGCAGCGTGGTGATCTGGAATTACGAAAAAAGTGAGGTTGAACGGCGGTTGGACAGGCACCGGGCTCCGGTCTTCGGCCTTGCTTTCAGTCCGGATGGAAAATATTTGGTGTCTGGTGGGGACGATGTTCAGGCTTATGTTTGGGATATTGAAACCGGCGCTAGCAATGCTCTTCCGGACGTGATCAACTTTGTCAAAAGTATTGTTTTCAGCCCGGACGGTAACTATGTTGCCGGAGCGGTTGGCTCACAGGTCTCGATCTGGGATTTCGCAACCCGGGAAAAACTGCGTGACATGCATGGTCATGGAGATTTTATATTCGAAATTGATTGGTCCCCAGATGGCTCCATGCTGGCTTCTGCTGGTGCCGACCACAAGGTGATCGTCTGGAATCCAGATAACACTAACCCAATTCTCGAGCTCGATGGACACGAAGACCAGGTCTACACGGTTACCTTTTCAGCGGACAACAGAAAGCTGGCCTCCGGCGGCCGCGACCGCACTTTTATTCTGTGGGATATTGAGACAGGTGAAGAAGTCCAAGAATTTTTTGAAGCACACGGAGAAAGTTCCATCTACAGCCTCGCTTTTAGCCCAGACGGCAATGTACTTGCGTCGGGTGGTGGTGACGGGACCATCTTGCTCACCGACATAAATTCGCTGGAGCCCGTGGAACGCGTGGAAAATAAATTCAGCTTTGGTGTCAGAAGCCTGGCTTTCCAGCCAACAGTTGGCGATAATTTGTTAGCCGCTGGAAGCTTTGATGATTCAGTAGCCCTTTTCACTATCACACCCCAGCAGCCGCTGAATGAAGAGTTTTTTGAGATCGATGGAGAAATTATCGCCGTTATGGGCACACTTGAAGGTTCCGTGCTCCTGGCAGGCAGGTCCGAAAACGAAATCGAGATTTGGGAATTGACGGAAGAAGAGGCTTACCAGATCCCGATTTTCAGCGATCCCTTTGAAACCGTAAGCGCAGCTTTCGATCCCAATGGCCTTTATATCGCTTTGGGTGATCCTGATGGCGACATCCACATCCTGGATTTGGAAAGCGGTGAGGAGGTTAACGGTTTCGCCCAATCTCAAAATCCTGTACTTGCCCTGGCTTATGATGATGATGGTGACAGGTTGTTCTCCAGTCAATGTTTGCAGGAGACGGAAGATGGAACTCGCTGTAAGCAGCACGATATTCTCGTCTGGGACACGCAGGCCGGTGAGATTATAAAAGATATTCTTGTCGATAAACAATCACCGAATGGACAGGAAGCCCCAAGCGCTGTAGGTCACACAGATTATGTGCGCTCCCTGGCCTATTTGCCTTTTGATAACGCGCTTGCTACGGGAAGTGACGACAGGACAATAAATATTTGGGATTTAGAACAAGGCTATCCCTTGACTCTGCCCCTGTCTCAACAAACATCACCGGTCACCAGCCTGGCTTTCGACCCATCTGGTCTAATGTATTTGGCAGCAGGGGTTCAGGATCACAAACTGTATTTATGGGACGCTATCGCTTTGCAGCCCGTCGGAGAATCATTATCCGGAGCCTTCGGTTCCGTTCTAAGCCTGGCGTTCAACAAAGATGCCTCCTTTTTGTTCTCGGGCGACAGTAATGGGAAGCTGCTGGTATGGTACGTCGACCCGGATGAATGGATCAATCGCAACTGCGAGCAAGCCGGCCGAAATTTGTCCATCGATGAATGGCACCAGTTCGTGCCAGATGCCGACTACAGCTTAACGTGCGAGCAGTGGCCAGAAGGCTAGTAGAGACCGGGTCTCTGAAATCCCTTAATAATAGGACGCGTTCCAATTTGGTTAAGGAATGATTAAGTATTCAAAAATATTGTAAAATGGGGTTAAAACTAGCAATTCAAATAGTAAAATACTATTTGAATCCAATACTCTCAGCAGAGCAGTTATCCAATGTTATCTGCATCTGAGGCCAACATATCTTTCTGGATGCATCACACCATTATCAGATTTATTGTGACACCAGGCTGACACGGAGTGTTACCATGACACGAATATTATTAGTAGACGACGAACCATTAATTGTTGATTCGCTATCGTACAGTTTAGAGCGCGAGGGGTTTGATGTGAAGACCGCCATGGATGGCGGGCAGGCTCTGGAATCGATAGAAGGTTTTGATCCTGATCTGATTGTCCTGGACTTGCTGCTGCCCGACATCAGCGGATTCGAAGTCTGCCGCCGCCTGCGTGAAAACTCATCAACACCTGTGATCATGCTGACTGCTCTTGGGGAGGAGATCGATCGCGTCCAGGGTTTGGAGGTGGGCGCTGATGACTACCTGGCAAAACCATTCTCTTTCCGCGAACTCCTGGCGCGCATCCGTGCTACCCTGCGCCGAATCGAACTTGACCGAAAAACCCAGCAAGCACAGCCGGTATCGTTGAAAAACTTAAGCCTGGACCCCATCGCACGCCGGGTATTCAAGAGCAAAGAAGAGCTGCAGCTTTCAGCGCGCGAATTCGATTTGCTGGCAGCTATGATGACCAACGCCGGCCGGGCGATGAGCCGCGAAGAACTGTTGCAAACGGTGTGGGGAGAAGAATGGATTGGCGATCCCAGGACTCTGGATGTACATGTGCGCTGGCTGCGTCTGAAGGTCGAGGACGATCCAGCCATTCCTCACTTTATCCAAACCGTGCGCGGTTATGGTTATCGTTTCGCGGGACCGGAAGAGCTGGGATAATATTTACGCTATTATCCTGCACTTGATCGCACATGCGCTCTTCCGCATCATTACAGACTCGCCTCGTTCTATCCCACCTGCTTGTTTCCTTAATTAGTATTATATTGATGTCAAGTTTTGCGGGCAGCGCCATTCTCAACGCTGCTCGCAATGAACTTCAACTTAATCTGGATACAATTGCGATTACTGCCAGCACCTCGCTCGAAGACCCGATGCGAGAAATTATCTTCGGCGAGGGGACGCTGCTGAAGGCCCAACAAATACTTCTTCAACTACGAGCCGCACATCCCGAATTGCACTTCACCATCTATAGTTTTGATGGTACTCCCCTATTGGATAGCACAACCGATAACCTCCAGGCGCCCCCGGAGGAAAACATCAATGAGATTTTGGAGGCCCTGAACAGTGAAGAGGGGCAGGGGACCATCACCCGATTCAATGCCCAAGGAGAAAATGCTTTTTATGTTGCCAGGCGTATCTCCTTCGAAGATGACACTCTGGGGGTGATTCGCGTGGGTGTTCCCCTCCAACCTGTCCTCGGCGGTACCCGTCCGCTGATCCTGGTCTTGTTCCTTGTCGCTTTGGTCGTCGCTCTGGCGGTGAGCATTTTCGGTTACCTGCTGGCCAGGAATTTGACCCGGCCTATTCAACGTCTTACGGATGCAGCCACCGATCTCGGTAGAGGTGATCTGGATGCGCGAGTGCGTCCCATCGGCCCACAGGAATTGCGCCAGCTCGGAGAGGTCTTTAACCATATGGCCAACCGCCTGCAGGGCTACGTAGGCGAATTACGAGCCTTCGCAGCAAATGCCAGTCACGAATTACGCACACCGCTCACAATCATAAAACTAAGAGTTGAAGCTCTGCGCAGCGGCGCGATCAACGACCCGCCGGTAGCCGAACGCTTCCTGGAAGAGGTAGAAAGCGAGATCGACCGCTTGTCGCGTTTGGTCAGCGATCTGCTAGACTTATCACGCATGGAGGCCGGGCTGGCTTCTAGAAAGCGGACTCAACTTGACATCGGTTCGATTGTTGATGAAGTCTGTGATTCATTCAGAATTAGATCAGAAAGAGCAGGGGTTGAGGTAGTACTGAACAAAGAACCGGATATACCGGTCCTGATGGGTAACGAAGACCAATTGCACCGGGTTATATATAATCTGCTCGACAACGCCATCCGGTACACCCCTAAGGGTGGGAATATCAATATCAGCTTGATAACTGTGGATGGAGGAAATGCGGTTCGATTGACGGTTAAAGACTCAGGCGTTGGAATTCCCCCAGAACACTTACGCCATATATTTGAACGCTTCTATCGAGCTGAAGCCACACGCCCGCGTTACGGCGGAGAGGATAAAACGAGCAGCGGCAGCGGCCTTGGGTTGGCCATCGCCAAGTCAATCGTGGAATACCACGGGGGGAAAATCGGAGTGAGCAGCAATTTGGGCGAAGGCTCAACGTTCTGGGCAGAGCTGCCCACTTCCGAATAATCGAGTTTCAGACCTTCCGTATACCTACTTCACACCGACTGCGTAAAGTGCATAATGTTTCATGCGGCACGAAACCCGCATTTCGCCGGAGTATCTTCCCCAGACTTCATACGTAGGACATTCCTTCCAGGTGCCGTGATTATAAGTATATATGGCTAACTTCCCCGCCTGCCATTTTTCAAGCTCCGCATTGCGCAGCTTGAAATAGACATATACCGGGTTGTTAACTTCGTACATCCACTCACCTTTATAGTTGCGGAACCTGACATCCATCGGTTTCTGTGTAACTTTGAAAGGCGGATCGCCCGGGGCCGCATCTTTACTGATTTTTGTCAGTTTCAACTTTCCAGAATAGTAGGCCTTGATAAATGTCACACCAGACCGACCAAAATTTTCATCCGATGTCTCACCGACGGTAATTTTATAATATCGGGTGGTTGCTCCAGCGGCCGCCACCGTGGTCGAGATCAGCAGCAAAGCCAGGGCAAAAAACATTACTTTCGTGATTCTTTTCATGATTCATCTCCTTAATAACAAATAATTGACCGGAAATTGAACATCGATCCAGGGAACACAGTATATCTCCCCCTTAAGGTTGCAAATTCTATGCCTTCGTTGACAAGAAACGCAGGGCCTGACAGCGCGGGCAATTTTCACACAACAGGGCCAGCGGATCTTTGATGATCCAATCGATCACTGTCTCGACTAACGCAGCCAACGAGATAGCTTGTACCCACGCGTCTCCGAGAACGACACGCCTTGTATAGGATCGAATCCGCGGCACCACCTCATTGAATTGATCTGAACATCCTGGGAAACGCGGACATTCCTTTACCCCGGTAGGAGTCAGCGCCCAGCGAGTGAACTGCTTTCGTCCAGCCACTCGTTCGGCATAATGTATGCTGGTGTTTGATCTGTGATCTACACCCAGCAGCAGGACCCACCCATCAGATTTCCATAACTCGTGAATGGGCGCCAGCGGTTCTGCAAGCGATTGAGCATTGAGGATCATTTTGGCATTTATTCCCCCGAAGGACAGGATAGGATGGGAAGATCGGAAAACATCCGGGTGACGGCGAACGGCCTCGGCGACCAGGCCCATCCTGTAGTCGACAGGCATGTCAGGGCGAAAGAACTGTGCCTTCAGGTTGTCCTCATCACCGGTCCCATACAACAAACCATTGTTGAGGGGGCCAACCGCCGGTATCACCATGGTCTGGTAGGTAAACGTGGGCGCCATGATTGTGTCGAAGGCGGCTAACAAAGCCCCCACAATAGTCGGCGCTCCTCCTTGGACATCTCCAAAGGAAGATAACGAGGCGTGGACAATGATAGGGCGAGACCGGGGCACATCCAGCCTTTGGAACGCCGTGACAATGTCGCGGTATGAGATCATGCGCCCTTCCACTCTGGATTACGCTTCTCTATGAACGCCTGCATGCCCTCTTTCTGATCAGCGCTGGCAAACAAGAAATAGAAGGAACGGCGCTCATCTGCCAGGCCGTCTGCCAGGAACGACTCAAAAGCGTGATTGACGGCCTCCTTGCCCAGGCGCAGCGCCAGGGGCGCACGCGAGGCTATCTCTTTTGCCAGGTCGAGAGCTTCATCCAGAAAACGATCCACGGGCACTACGCGATTGACCAATCCGTATTGAAGGGCTTCTTCTGCGGTCAAGGTGCGGTTGTTTAAGACCATCTCCATTGCAATGGCTTTACCGACCGCCTTGGTAAGGCGCTGCGTCCCACCCGCACCCGGGATGACACCCAGGTTGATCTCCGGTTGTCCAAATCGCGCTGTCTCTGACGCGACGATCATATCGCACGCCATCGCCAGTTCGTTCCCACCGCCCAAACACCAACCGGAGACAGCCGCGATCAGCGGTTTCGTGACAGCGTGGATGCCGTCGAATTTTGATACGAAACTCCCCTGCAGCATCCCAACCGCTGAGGCATCCACCATCACTCTGATATCGGCGCCCGCTGCGAATGCACGCTCGTCCCCGGCGATCACGATCGAACCCACATCCGCATCCAGATCAAACATGGTCAGGGTTTCCATCAGCTCATGCATTAATAGCTCGTTGAGGGCGTTATACGCCTGCGGCCGGTTCAGACGCACAAGCCCGACCCGTTCCTGTTTTTCGACCAGTATCGTTTCATATATTGACATCGAAAACTCCTTCGATTGAATTGCTATTGTAACTTTGTATGTGCGCCAGCTGGCGCACATACAAAGTTACAATCTGCTTCTACCTTGTGTTTATCGCCTGCCCGGTGATGGAAGAGGCCTCCTGGCTGCATAAGTACAGCACCAGACCGTACACATCTCCCGATTGCCCAGGCCGGACCTGTGAAAAATCCGCCGGCCAATCCCGCTTTGCGCCCACTTCCTGGCTTCCAGGCGTGGTCTTCTCTTTCTCAATTCCATCCGGGCAGACAGCGTTCACCCGTATGTTGTAAGCCGCAAACTCGCGCCCTGCCGTGCGTGTCAGGCCGATCAATCCCATCATACTGGATGCGTAAGCCGCGCGATACATCAATCCGTCCGGTCCCCCAGAAATGCAGGCCACATTGACCATCACGCCGCCGCCCTGCTCCCGCATGACGCGTCCCACTGATTGCATGGTGAAGAATGTTCCGCTCAAGTTGACATCCAGCGTGCGCTGCCAATCCCATTCATCCATCTTCAAGATTGACGCGCTCGGCTCCACGTTGGCGCTGTTGACCAGCACATCAATTCGCCCCCAATCTTTCACGACCTGGTCCACCATGGCCCGCACAGGCATACGTTTGGCAACGTCGTACACATATCCCTTTGCACTTCCACCGGAGGAGCGAATGTCTCTCACCACACCGTCAAGGTTGATGGGTGTGATGTCATTAGCCGCGACGGTCGCGCCGCGGGCAGCAAAAGCTTCCGTGATCGATCGTCCGGTCCCCCGTCCGGCGCCCGTCACCAGCACAACCTTGCCAGCAATCTCGTTCATTGGAACATTCCCTTAAGAGTCTACCTGATCGTTACACACCGGCACATCCCCTTCGTTCTGACGTGCGTTGAGCGGCATTCCCAGGTAAGGGGATGGGTCCAGGGTGTTCTTGATCTCCAGCTCATTCAGGAACTCCCCACTGCCATCATCCTTAACAATTGAAAAATGCAGGTGAACGCCAGTCGGGTTGCCCGGGTCCCCCGAGTAGTTGCCCTGATAGCCCAACAGTGTTCCCGCTTCGATAAATTCTTCGAAAGTCCCTGGTGGAAACGCCTCACTGATGAATGAATCCCCTCCTGGATCTGCCATGTGGGTGTAATATGTCCATATCTGGCGGCCAGGCTGCAGGGGGTCATCGGGGATGCGCACGATAACGGTCGACTTCCATTCAGGCAGGCGCGTTAAGTATCCGGGATAGGCAGCTACGACCGGGGTGACGTTCAACTCTCCGCCTCCAAAGACATCGATTCCCTGGTGCTGGTGACCTATGCGAAAAGAATCGTCCCACAAAAAACCAATAAACCCGCTTGTTGGCATCATGAAAGGTGCCTCTCCACAGCGTAAACCTCCCTGAACGTTCCACGCTTCATATGCGCCCGGGTCACGCAGCCATGACAACACGTGCCTGGTACGTGTGATGTTCATAGAATATCCCTGAGAGAATAGAAACACTACAGCCACCACCACGGCCAATAGAATGGCGACCAGCAGGAGCAGCAACCAGCCTCGGCGCGAGCGCTGAGGCCGCAGCCTAGTCTGTTTCATCACCCTGGGTTTTGTGCTTGCGGATATTCTCCAGGTCATCTTCCTTGTGATCGGCGATAAGCAGACTCATTTTTCCCTGGGTCATCTTCTGCAGCAGCGAGCCGGCTGCATTGCCTGGTGCCGAAGCCATGGCAGCCTGCAGCTCCGGCAAAGAATTAAAGAACAGTTCGTGCATTTGAATATACTGACCCGTGCCGTATAAAACAGACTCTACATGGCTGGTTGATTCTCGCTGCAAACCGGGCATTAACTCGGCCTGGTGCAAGAAATCCGGCCATGCGTCATCTAGCGTCCTGCGGTCCTCGAGAGGACCGATCAATATCACCAACTTGTGCATAGAAATTTTCCGCCTTCTTTTTATTTTTTCGCTCCAAACAATCCATAACGATAGCAAAGGGTGGAGTGAAAATCTTCCATGATTATACCCGCTGCTAATTCCTTGTCCGCAGGCGATCTGTTATCTCCGCGTCCTTGTTGGGCATTTGAATTTAAATCCACCACGAGCGAAATATGGAGGTGTGCAAGGGTTATATCTCCTAATATCATTCGATTATTTCGCATTGTACACATGCGTTCGTGTTTATAAACATTTTATATTCCAAAAATCGTTTAATGGTATTATTGCAGCACGGAGAAACATATTATGGACGACACAATCACAATCATCGAAGGTCCACCCCCTACATTTGAAAGCGTAAACCAGGGCTGGGCATTTGGCCTGCAGGAGAGCCCCTCTTTGGGCGATATTGCTATGACCCGCCTGCGCACGTTTAACGGCCCTGCGCTGGTAGAGCGCTGCTACCACACCTGGCACGAAAACCAAACCATGCACCTCGAGTTCCGCGACCCGGATGGTCTGGAGCGTACGGTTCCCATAGTTGCTGCTCGCGCTATTGAGAGTGACGACGGGCAAATGCTGCACTTGTGGGTGCGCTTGGTCGATGGTGAAGTCGAACTGGAATTTGGATACGATGACGATTTCGGTGACGACATCGACGACGATTTTGGCATGCCGGACTAAAAATAACACACAGCAACACATACGCCCCAGGACCCGGGAATTCCCGGGTCCTGTTATTTAACCAAAGTTACCCTAAGATAGCTTACCAGGGATGCCAATATCATGTAAAAGACAGGCTGGTGCCTGCCCGTTCAATCCAGCAACGACCTCAACGTATCCACATTCTCTGTGAGCCTCTCCGTCAGCAGTTTCGCTATCCATTGGTGCAGAGCCGCGGCGATTTGGGGGTCATCATGCTGCATTGCCTGGAAGGCATCTGCAGAAAGCCGGTAGACTGTACTCGGCTCACTAGCAACCACGGAGGCGGTGCGGTCACGCCCCAGGTACAGGCCCATCTCACCGACAGTCGTCCCTCCATAAATCTTACCGATCCTGGTATGCCTGCCGCCTTCCATTTCGAGTCGGATAGATAACATCCCCGACTCAATGAAGTACATACTATCTGATGACTCGCCCTGGCGCATTAGATAGACGCCTTCTTCAATAACACGCCTTTCCAGATAGATCATCAAACGATCGATTTTGGCTGAATCAGACAACACGTTTTTTAACTGTGCCTGTAAGTTGACCCCCTCTTCAATGAGGGGCAGCCCAGCACCATCAAGAAGACGGTTTTCACATTCCTCAAGCCCATAATCTAAAGATTCATGCAGCCTTGTGGCCTGATCATCCTTAACAATAATGTCCGCCCTGCTGAGCGTTTTTTTAAATTCAGATGAAATGTTCGTAAAAACCAGGACGAAGTTTTCCGTCTCTGCCATCTGCTTAATACGGGCAAAAATGGAGGCAGCCGAAGAATCAAACCCCGTGACCAGGCGAAAGTTAAGCAGAAGGTAGCGCAGTGGCGGAGTGTCCTGGTAATCCACGCGCCGCTTAATTCGGTCAAGCAAGTGATAGGCCGATCCAAAGAAATAGTACCCCTGCAACTGCATGATCAAGATCGCGCCACCATACTGGCGAAGATAATCGCGCTGATAAGCAGGCCGGTCAACAGAACTATGGTAGCTCTCTCCTGACAGCGTGTGCTTGACGATATCCGTACGGCTGTAGTTAAACACAAATATAAACAGCGCAATACCGATACCTACGGCGACGCCCTCCAGAAAGCCGACCGCTGCCACGATGACCAGAATCAACAGCACGAGAAAATAATCACTGCGCGGAAGTTTAAACCATGCATCGTAGACCCAATCAACAAGAAAAGACAGTCCGATATAAAGAAGTACACCACCCAACACGATCTTCGGGAAGAAAGACAACAACGTGGCGCCCGCGAAGAGCACAATAGCGAAAACGATCGCCATGAATACCCCCACCAGCCGCGTGGAGGCTCCCATGCGTTGAGCCATCGCCGAAAAACTCAATGTTTGGTAACCGACGGGACTCCCGCCTAACGCGGCCACCAAGTTGGCGAATCCTGCCGAGCGCAGTTCCCGATCCAGATCGATATTGCGACGGGTGGTCATCTCTAACCCGCTGGTATTCAACAGCAAAGCCAGCACACTTACGATCAATACCGCACCAATCTGTAAAGATTGTTCGAAGATCACGGACCAGTTCACGCTCCTAATGGCCGATAATGGATACGGCTGCCAGAGAGCCTGTTCGGTGAATGGCCCCAGGAGCCAACCGTTAGCCTGTGCCTGCTCCACGGATGTACCAGACATCGCCATCCAAAGAAAGAACAATGCTGTGGCGACCACCACAAGCGCAGGGAGTACCAGCGGATGTCGGCTTAGTCGTAAAGCAAAGAGCAAGACTAGTGCAAAAATCAAGGCCGGCAGCCAGAGCGCCAGCATGTCACTCTGAAAAAGTCCGGACAAATTTACAAGGCTGGGGGGTGTCCCCATAAGCACAGTCAGGCCTCCCCAAAAGATTACCCACCCCGTACCAGCCAGGAAGCCGCCGATCACAGGGTAAGGAATGTAACGAACCAGCCGGCTCAACCTGAGCTGACCCGTGATCAACAAAAATATTCCAGCCGCCAGTGAAGTCAGAACAATCGCCGTCAGGATCGTCAGATATATCTCATCGACCGGCGAACCGGCCATAGCAGTGGTGATGGCAGTCGTGATCAGGACCAGGATGGCGATAGCCGTATCCTGTGGTACAGCGATCATCCCCGGCAGTGAACTTGTCAGCGCCACGATCAGGCCCACTACCATGGCGCCGAACAACAAAAGACCGATACCTCTGGAGACAAATTCCCCTTCGGAGCCAGAAAACAACAGGGTCGCCAGCGAGATCTCAAATATGATATCGATAACCGCGATGACCACACCCACGATCAGGCTGGACAGAATAAGGTTGATGCTGAGTTTTGAATCTTTGCGCATCTGGTCGGTTAATTAACCTGGATTTCCTGTGAACAACGATTTTTGATGAGGTTGAGGCATCGTATTAAATATAAGGGGCAAGATGCCAATCTAGGAATTATATCAAATTTGTATAGACGAGATTTATGGGAGGCGCAGGGGAATAGCCGATGTCATGCGGCAGATACTATGTGCCCTATATCATGAGTCCTGCAACGCCGGTGTGACTATCGTTGATGCCCGAGATCGGTTGATAGAAGATTTCCTTGATGTGCGTGATGTCGTACAAGTTTTTATATTGTCTCCGCCCATCAGTATCACAAAGAACAAGACCCTTTCTCAAACCCTGGAGATAGGTTTTCGTTACTCAAGGTAAGGATATTGGATTCAGGACATGCATCATCTCGACCCATGACATTCGTCACTCGCAATTACAGGGGACGTTTGATAAGATTGTTGCGAATCGTTTGCACTAGCAAACGCCTTGCATTAGCAAATCATTTGCGCTAGAGAATCGTTCGCAACTGAAAATCTATCGCGCGAAATACATAAATGCTTTTCCAACAAACGGATCTTACCGATGACTGACTTACTGGAAGAAACCCAAATCCGCATTCAATCTCAAGGTGGGCGCATGACGGCGCAGCGCCGCTTGATCGTGGAAGCCCTACAGGGCATGCAAAGCCACCCCACCGCTGAAGAACTGCACGCCGTGGTCTCCAGGCGTGACCCCAGCCTGCACCTCTCCACCGTGTACCGTACCCTGCGCTGGATGGAAGGAGAAGGGCTGATCAACACGCGTTCCTTCGGCAACGAACGCCAGGACCGGTTCGACCCCGCCCACCCCTCCGAGCACTACCACTTCAAATGCAACACCTGCCACAGTATTCAAGAGTTTGATTCTCTGCTTGTAAACACCATCAAAGCCCAGTTTGAACTGCACTCCGGCGCACACGTGGAGACCGGTTCGGTCGTGCTGTATGGCACGTGCGCCAACTGCCGTAGTAAGAGCAGCGACCAGTGCGCTGATTACGACAGTCAATGAGCGCATCTACCGTGACCCAAGCAACCAACTTGGAGCATGGGGGAAGTATTGCCCTGGTGGGCCATCCCAACGTCGGTAAATCGGTCCTGTTCCAGAAGTTAACGGGGAAATTTGTGACCGTATCAAACTACCCGGGGACGACGCTGGAGATCGCCCGCGGCAGAGCGCGCGAATTGCCAGAGACGATCATGATCGACACTCCCGGCGTGATCGCCTTTCCACCCCATTCCGAGGACGAACAGGTTACGGCCCAGCTTTTACTTAACGAGCCCTTGAAAGGAATCCTTCAAGTCGGAGACGCTAAGAACCTTCGCCGCACGTTATTATTAACAGCGCAACTGGCTGAAATGGGGGTGCCTCTCGTGCTGGCGTTGAATATGAAAGACGAAGCTGACGATAGAGGGGTGGTTACCAATTATGCACGCTTGTCTGAGCTGCTTCGCCTACCCGTCATCCCAACAACAGCAGTGCGCGGACAGGGTGTGGATGAATTGGTGCGTGCTATACAAAACTCACATCCTGTTGATTTTTATTTGAGCTATACCCCTGATGTCGAGAGCTCAGTTGACCAGATTTGCCAGCAATTGGAAGACTCGCCGGCGTTCGAGGAACAGATACCTGCACCCACAATTTCATGGCGTGCAATTGCCTTGCTCTGGTTGAGCGAAGACGCTGTCACGGAAGCCTGGATCAAGGAGCGTATAGATCAAGACATCTTCACGGAGCTGCAGAAAAACCATAATACCCTGCAGAGCAGCTATGATGAACCACTTTCGGCGGTCATCCAGCGCACCCGATTGGAATTCGTTAACACGCTTACTGCATCCACCAGTGAAGAGATCAAACCTAAAGATACCACGCTCTCCATGAGGTTAGGGCACCTGGCGACTCATCCAATATGGGGAGTGCTGATTTTGGGCATTGTGTTATTCAGCATGTACTGGTTCGTAGGTGTGTTAGGTGCTGGAATACTTGTTGACCTGCTGGAGGGAAAGCTCTTTGGAGAAATCATCAATCCCTTCGTTGTAGAACAAGTGAACGCCTTGATTCCTGTCCCACTGATAGCAGAATTGATGGTTGGTGAATTTGGTTTGTGGACCATGGGCATGACGTATGCCCTGGCTTTGATCTTGCCCATTGTCACCACTTTTTTCATCGCCTTTGGAGTGTTGGAAGATTCGGGATACCTACCGCGATTAGCAGCACTTAGCAACCGGTTCTTCCAAACTTTGGGTTTGAATGGCAAAGCCGTCCTTCCCATGGTCCTTGGGCTGGGGTGTGTAACCATGGCAACTCTGACCACGCGCATACTGGAATCCAAGAGAGAGCGAATATTAGTGACATTGTTTCTAGCGCTCGCCGTTCCTTGTTCCGCTCAATTAGGAGTGGTGATGGGGATGCTGGCAGGTATCTCCTTAGCGGCCACGCTGATATGGAGTGGAGTCGTGTTCATGGTCTTGCTATTTGTTGGCTGGCTGGCGACGCACCTGATGCCCGGTGAGCGTACGCCGCTTCTGGTAGAACTTCCACCACTACGCTGGCCTGTTTTTTCTAATGTGATCACAAAAACGCTGGCGCGGGTGGAATGGTACCTGAAAGAAGTCATTCCCCTCTTCTTGCTGGGGACGTTGATCATGTTCGCAATCTCTAAAATCGGTCTGCTCGCATGGTTGATCGAAGTAAGCCAACCATTGGTGACTAATTGGCTGGGCCTGCCAGCGGAAGCCAGCGCCGCCTTTCTGATGGGCTTCATCCGCCGTGATTTTGGAGCAACGGGCTTTTTCTTGATGGAGGGAGATGGGCTGCTCACTCCCGCTCAAGTAGTCGTGGCAATGGTCACAATCACCTTGTTTGTTCCCTGTTTTGCCAGTGTGATGATGATTGCAAAGGAGAGGGGCTGGCGAGCGACGATTGCTATGCTGGTGGTGGTCTTCGGTCTGGCATTCCTTGTGGGCGGATTACTTAATCGCTTATTGATGCTGATTCAATGGGGGCTGTGATGAGTAACCAGACGACGGAAACAATCACCTGCACTATGTGCGGACACAACTACGACCCCACAGGGCTCGCGGCCTGTCAGGGGTGTCCCTTACATAAAGGCTGCCAGTTGGCATGCTGCCCTGTATGCGGTTATGAAAACGTGGATATCAATCGCTCCATCCTGGTCAGATTAACAACCAGGTTATTTTGGCGGCCGGAGAGTGAAGACCCAACTCAAGTAAAATCAACTCCAGACCAGGAGAAGGAATCATAGATGCCGCCCTTTTGGAAGCGAGGTAAACGCCGGCGATGTAATAAAAACCGATTCGGGGGGTTTGGCCACAAGCGCAGACGTAAAGTCAGGCACTTACTGTCACAATGCACTCTTTTTGATATACCTCCGGGCAGCCGGACGAGGGTGTTAGGATTTTCTCCTGAACTAACAAGGGGGCGAAAAGCTCACCTGCAATCGTACGGATTGATGCCCGGTAGTTGGGTGAGTATTATCCAGCAATCACCGGTCACCGTCGTGAAAGTCGATCATCTAGAGCTTGCACTGGAACACGACCTGGCGCAGAAGATACAAGTAGAGGAAGTCGCAGACGACCACTAATTACAACCAGCCAGCCGATGTGCGGCAGGTTGAACTGTCGCACGAACCATGTTTTTTGCTAATTCCTTAGAAAAATCGTCACCACCGCTAATGCCCCAAACAACAACCCCACGCTAATAATCGTTCGCACGACATCGCCAGATGGGCGCTCATCGACGAGGGTCATGTTGGGGTATATGCCCTTTATTACGAGGACGGGTCCCGCGAACCAGGCGTACAGGGTTCCCGCGATCAAGCCGCCAATGTGCCCCCAATTATCGATCCCGGGCTGAAGTCCAATGATCAAGTTTATAACGGCGATCACCACCAGGTTTATCAAAGCCCGCTGGGCCGGTCTGCCGTACATACCCTTATTCTGGTACAGGAATACACCCTGTGCGCCCAACAGGCCAAAAATTGCGCTCGACGCGCCCAGCGCTGGTGCAGGCGAAAAAAGAAAAGACATCACGTTTCCCGCGAACCCGGACAAAAAGTAGAGACCTATGAAGCGCCAGTGCCCATAAAATCGCTCCAGCCCTGGGCCGAGAATGTACAGCGCGTACATGTTGAAACCCAGGTGCAGAATGGAACCGTGTAAGAATACCGGCGTGATCAATCGCCATATCTGACCCTCGATGATCAGCTCATTGACCTTCATGCCCAGCGCAGCCGGCACGTCGAAACCGACCAGGGATTCACTTCCCACCTGCAAAACGTATACGAGAATTGTGAACCCAAGCAGGATGTACGTTACCATTGGGGTGATGGCAGGCATTCTGACCTGGGCTCTTTGTGGTGAGGCGGGTGTCACCGGCGGAGTCTGTCCCTGGTTGTCATCCATATCTTTGTTCTCAGGATAATCGGACGGAGGTGGGTAACCGGGTGGAGAGGAATTATTTTTCAAGCCTCAACCTTTCCATTTCGCACGCGATGGTGCTCTGCTTCGATGATGGAGCCAATGATATCGACCGTCTGTTCCAGGTGTGAATCGCGGTTGACGACTACATAGTCATATTCGTTGACGCGTTTGAGTTCTTTACGTGCCATGGCAATGCGCAGCTTTAAACCTTCTGGAGATTCGCTCTTACGCTCCTCCAGGCGCCTGACCAACTCGCTTTCATCCTGCGCAGTCAGGAAGATCAATATCGCACCCGGATACAGTTTGCGTATGCTCGCCGCGCCCTGTACATCGACCCTCATGACTACATCAACCCCACTTCGTAGGGCACTGTCCACCTGCTCCCGGGGAACGCCTTTGTAATCGTTATACACGAGCGCGTACTCGATCAGCTCGCCGCCCTCGATCATCCTGGCGAACTCATCATGGCTGACGAAGAAATAGTCCACCCCGTCTTCTTCATTCTCACGTGGCGGCCGAGTCGTGGCCGTTATCACAAAATGTATCTTCAATTCACGGTCCTTCATACCCTGTATGACGGTATCCTTGCCCGCCGCTGAATGACCGGAAATGACTATCAACAGTGGTCCTGATTGACCAGCCACATAAAAAGTATCTTTTTCTATCAAAGGAGCCTCGCATGGGTTTGTATAGTTTCTATATAATTTTGTAGGAAGCAGTCTATAATCATCGATATGTCATTCTGAATTTATCCTGAGCTGGCGAAGGACCTGGTGAAAAATCTCTCTCATGGTCGATGAGACCCTTCGTTAAGCTCAACTCTGTTGAGCCGCTCAGGGTGACAACCTTTTGGGACAGCCCCATACAAACTTATGCACAGTTAACGACACAATTTTACTCCGCAGATTATAACGTGGGTTTAGACAATGATGAGTCTCGATATTGGATAGTATAATAGGGGGGAAGGATTTTTACCGGAGGATATATGCCAACTTATCTTTATCAATGCCAGAACTGCAGTAAACGATTCGAATTGTTCATGACTTACGAAGAGTATGGATCGCTAGAATTACGCTGCCTTCACTGCGACAGCGACCAGGTCGTACGCCGCATCGGGCGCATTAGGATCGCAAAATCAGAGGACAGCCGACTCGAAGACCTGGCCGACCCAAGCATGTTGGATGGACTGGAGGACGACCCCAAAGCCCTGGGAAGAATGATGCGTAAAATGAGTTCAGAAATGGGGGAGGACATGGGACCGGAGTTTGATGAAGTAATCAATCGCCTTGAGTCCGGACAAAGCCCGGAGGATATCGAGGATTCAATGCCAGAGCTAGCAGATGACCTGGGGGGAGGGATGGGCGGTGCGATGGGTGGCGGGATGGGAGATTTCTGATTTTTGACTTGTGATGACTGATGGAGGAATGGCGAATAATGTAGGACAAGATAGCCTCTTGTCCTGAATATGATGCCACGTGATGTGCTACCTAGCGATCAGTCGATATCTTCTTTAAAATCACACTCCTGATCGATTCCTGCACTTCATCGAAAGGTCCCGAAGCATCAATCACAATCCAACGCTCCGGCTCAGCGCGCACCATCTCCAGGTAGCCCTGACGCACCCGCTGGTAGAATTCCAGTTCGTAATCGTCCAAGCGGTTCCAGTCACCACCCGCGGCTCTGCGGCGCAGCCCCTGCTCCACGTCCACATCTAAAAACAGCGTCAAATCCGGTTTCAACCCACCGGTGGCGAATTGGACGATCGAGCGGACCAGGTCCAGGTCTAGCTGGTGGCCGTAGCCCTGGTATGCCAGGGTAGAGTCGGCGTAACGGTCGCTGAGCACGATCTCGCCGCGCGCCAGCGTTGGGCGGATCACCTGGTCCACCAGCTGGGAACGCGAGGCCTGGAAAAGCAAGACCTCAGTGCGCGGCTGCATTTCGGTGTTATCTAAATCATTCAGGATATCACGTATCTGGTCGCCAATTGCGGTCCCCCCCGGTTCGCGTGTTGTCAACACGCTTAACCCACGCTGGCGCAGATATTCCACCAGGGCGGGTATTTGGGATGTTTTCCCGCTGCCTTCAGAGCCTTCAAATGTAATAAACATCGTTAAGTAATTTGTGTTAGTAGGTCTATGTACCAGTGGTACATAGACCTACTAACAATTGAAATTCTTTTTTTAGCGGCCGTCCCGATAAATACGCACCCGACGGCGCGGCTCTTTGCCGTAGGAATGCGACACCAGGTTTGCATCACGCGCCATCTGGTGCTGCAGGCGGCGGATTGACGAGGCAGCGGGCGGGAGCTCCACCCAGCGTTCTCCGTTCCTGACCGCCTCGATCGCAGACTGGGTTTGATTGAGCATTGGCTCCACACCGGGATCACTCATCGCTTCAGCCGTCAGGTTGAACAGGTCGGTAAGGAAACGCTGCATCTGGTTAACAGTGTTGGAGCGCAGCACATAGATCGGCATACCGCTGTTTTCGGCATCCACAATACTGCGCTGGCGCTTCCGGTAGTACGAGCGCAGCGTAACCAGCACATCCGCGCTCGCCTGATCTGCTACGATAACCGCGGGCACACCCACACGTTTGGCAGCCTGCATGAGACGATTGCGAGCCACACCGTACGGATAGATGCGGATCGGCTGCAGTGTGCTGCTGCTGTAATCGGGTGAAGCCCCGTCCTTACCGGCCACCCTCTTGCCTTTGCCCCTGTCCGATGGGGTAACTTCGTTCGCCCCGCTGCTACCACCGCGCCGGAAACCACCCCCGGTGCGCCCCAGCTGCTTCGCCGGAGCGGGAGCTTTCTCGATCCGAATTTCACCGCCCTCGACGCGCGAGCGCACCTCCGGAGGCAGCGGATAACCTCGCAGCAGCGAATCTACCGCAGCTCCCACATCCGCATGCACGGCCAGGCGATCCCGGTTCTGAATCTCAATCAGTACATCGAATGTGGGGGGTGAACGCCGTTCCAGGACCGTCTTCTGCGTCCCGCGCCGGCGCGCCTCTTCATCCGATAAAGTAACTGACTCGATCCCGCCCACCAGGTCGGATAGGGTCGGATTGAGCAGCAGGTTCTCCAGGGTGTTCCCGTGAGCGGTGCCGATCAGCTGCACACCACGTTCCGCAATCGTGCGCGCGGCCGTTGCCTCCAGCTCACGCCCAATCTCGTCGATGACGATGATTTCAGGGTTGTGGTTCTCGACCGCCTCGATCATCACTTCGTGCTGCAAGGCGGGTGTCGCCACCTGCATGCGGCGAGCGCGGCCGACCGCCGGGTGAGGCACATCGCCGTCACCGCCAATCTCGTTGGATGTATCCACAATCACCACGCGCCTATCTTCAGCCAGTATCCGCGCTGCTTCGCGCAACATGGTTGTCTTCCCCACACCTGGCCGACCCAGCAGCAGCAGGCTCTTACCACCCTCGATCAAATCCTTGACGATATCCGTCGTGCCATAGACCGCGCGCCCTACCCTGCACGTCAGGCCAATGATGTGAGCGCGCCGGTTGCGAATGGCCGAGATGCGGTGCAGGGTACGCTCCAACCCGGCCCGGTTATCCGTATCGAACTCACCGATACGTTCGACGACATAATCGATTTCTTCTCGTGTGATCTCTGTCGGGCTGAGTATGATCTCCGAATCCACAAAACGAGCCGTTGGGAGCCGGCCCAGATCCAGGATGATCTCTAATAAATTGTCAAAATCGTTCGCCTCATTGACTGCTCCAACAATCTGCGGAGGGAGCACCTGCAGTAAGGCTTCTAGATCGTCGGTTATTTTCCGTTGTTCCATTTAGAATTTATATCTTCTTTCTTCGTGTTCTTCCCGATCTTCGCGGTAAGAATTTTTAAATTGCAACACTACCTTACCAGTGATGAATCTCCATTGCCTGAATTAGCTATCGAGGCGGTCACCTCAGGCCGGCTTCCCTCGATCGTCGGCACTTCAAGGGGTAGTTCGACTTTCTTCTGGACGGCCAGGTGTTTCACCATCACCGCCTGGGACGGACCGGGTTCAGCGCCAAGTTCTTCCAGGGCATGCTCTAACCAGGGCTGGTAAGAGCGCACACATACGTATACCGCGCGAGAACGGCGGTTGGGCATGTTCATAATCAGATCATCCAACCTGCCCTCCAGGTTTTGGGTGTCGGGGTGTACGAAAGGCTGCGCCCATATCCCGCGATGCCCGTAAATTAATTCCACGTAGGCCAGTATTTCACCATCCTGGCGATAAATCAGCCGGTGCGGTTTTTCCATGGATAACGGTTCGACCTGCTGAACCATACCCGGGACCAGATTATGATACAGCACCCTGACATCATGCGCATCGATGCTCTTCGCCGCTCTCCAGGCAGTCTCACTCGCATCCACATTGCTGCGGCTGTTGAAGTGCCAGACACGCTGCCGGGTATATGTCGCAAAACTTGAACGCCGCAGAACTTCAAACACATCATCGCGCTCTTCAACGTCCGCCAGGAGCCGCTGGGCGCCACGACTGCCGGATACCTTCATAAGATACTCGACCAGGACGTTGAACGCGGATGAATCAATCCCCGTATTGGGGGTAATAAAGGTCAGGTGAGAAAACTGCGACCCCTGGCGATGGACCGTCTGCCCTATCAGCTTTTGTTTGTCGCCCTCGTCGCCGTTGCTGACACAGGTGAACACCCCCATCGAAGGCACCAGGTACGAGAACAGGGCCCCGGAGATCAGCATGGGGCCACGAGTTAATAACAATGTGCTGTTCAGAAAAATACTGTTACGACGGTTGCGATGTAATGCTGGGAGGTCGCGCCAGTCTAGGGGACGCACGTCCATATAGCCTCAATAGCAGGTTTTGAAGCCTGCCCTACCTTGTTAACGATAAAAAATAACGGTGAAATCTATCGTCCCCGGTGAGCTCCGGATGGAAAGAAGTCGCCAGAAATTTCCCTTGCTGGGCGGCCACAATGCGGCCGTCCGGCAATTCTGACAAGATCCTGGTTTCGTTTTCTACGGACTCGATCAGCGGAGCACGGATGAACACGGCATGGTAAGGGCCGGCTCCTGGCGCTATCTGCTCTAATACCGGCACGTCCAGATCGACTTCAAAGCTGGACACCTGCCTGCCGAATGCGTTCCTCTCCACAGTGATGTCCATCAATCCGAGCAATGGCTGCTGCCGGTGCACATCTTTAGAAAGGAAGATGGCGCCAGCGCAGGTACCCCAGATGGCTTTTTGCGATCCAAATTCACGCAGCGGCTCAAACAGACCGTAGGCATCTGCCAGCTTTCCGATGGTCGTCGATTCGCCACCCGGAATGATCAGCCCGTCCAGGCCTTCAAGATGCTCAGGCAGGCGTACTTCCCGGGTCTCCACACCCAACCGGCTCAGCATGTGGATGTGTTCTTCGAAATCGCCTTGCAGCGCAAGGACTCCTATTTTCATAGCGCGAATATCAATAAAGGAGACGCTGGCATCGTGTAGATTGGAAGATTCGGTATTACCAACCGCGGTCCGCGATCAGTTCGGCCTCCGGTATGTCCGATACCTGCCTGCCGACCATGGCTTCACCCAGGTTGCGGCTCACTTCGGCCAGGATGTAGGGATCCTTGTAATGCGTGGTCGCTTTGACGATCGCCGCACCGCGGGTGGCAGGATCGCCCGACTTGAAGATGCCGGAACCGACAAATACGCCGTCCACGCCCAACTGCATCATCAAAGCCGCGTCTGCGGGCGTTGCGAGCCCGCCGGCAGCGAAGTTCACAACCGGCATGCGCCCCAACTCGCGCGTTTCCATCACGACCTCGAACGGCGCGCCGATCTCCTTGGCGTAGGCCATCACCTCATCCTCCGGCATGTTCTGCAGGCGGCGGATCGCGCCTAACACCGAGCGAGCGTGCCGCACTGCTTCAACCACGTCTCCCGTTCCGGCCTCGCCCTTGGTGCGGATCATGGCCGCGCCTTCGCCAATGCGGCGCATGGCCTCACCCAGGTTGCGGCAGCCGCACACGAACGGTACTTTAAACGGGTGCTTATAGATGTGGTTCGAAACATCGGCAGGCGTCAGCACTTCCGACTCGTCGATATAGTCCACGCCGATCGCTTCCAGAATCTGCGCCTCAACAAAATGGCCGATACGAACTTTGGCCATCACTGGGATGGATACCGCGTCCATGATCTGCAAAATCAGCTCGGGATCGCTCATGCGCGCTACCCCGCCATCGGCACGGATATCTGCTGGCACCCGCTCCAACGCCATCACCGCCACTGCACCTGCGTCCTCAGCTATGCGAGCATGTTCTGCAGTGACCACGTCCATGATCACGCCACCTTTCAACATCTGGGCCAGGCCCTTCTTTACCTTAAAGGTAGCAACTTCCTGCTCCATAACAAACCTCCAATTACGTACAATCTAAAAAATTATCGAGCGCGGCGAAACAGTATATTCACCATGCTGGCGTTCACGAAAAACATTGTCCTCGCTCTATCAGCATTCTACCATGCGGGATGACGCGTGACAATCTGTGCGGCGCGTTCTAGCAAAATGTTTATGTTGGGTATGGAAGATGGGAGGCAGTGGAGGGCGAATGCAATCACGGCAGCGAGAGGCACGAAGTTGATCCTTCACATGCCTTCAGGACAGGCCTGCGTGGACTGGGGTAATATGTGGAGTGAATTGTTTCCAAAAAAAACGATGAGGGACAATTAGGAGATTTCGGAATGCTGTCAACGGCTTCTTCCCCAGGAGAGCGCCGGGGGCCCAAATATGTGTTGGAGGTACAGATTGAATGGTGAGGTTCCTCGTAAGTAGTATTCGTTCCTCGTAAAAAAACGAATAGAAACGAATAAGGGATTGAGGTAGCCTGCAGGTCGTCGCTGGTAGGAGCTAGGGG
>Ga0209013_10000368_pt1 | contig 39950 bp, 39 predicted proteins | sample Cruoilmetagenom2_FD_187291 | JGI IMG/M metagenome (GOLD analysis project Ga0209013, IMG submission 187291) | Oil polluted marine microbial communities from Coal Oil Point, Santa Barbara, California, USA - Sample 2 (SPAdes) (version 2) | ecosystem: Environmental > Aquatic > Marine > Oil seeps ...
ACCTCCCCGGATCTATAATGACCGGTACTTTATCATCTGTAATTTTAGTCAGATCTATATTAGCTTCAATTGCTGTAAAAGTTGCTAGATCATTAGTTGTTGCTTTTTTTGTACTACAACTAGTGAGTAAAAAACCCGCAACTAAAAAGGTAATTAGTAATTTTTTCATCTATATATTATTTTTGTTTCATAGTTTTATTAGAGGTCAAATTATCTATCTCTGTTACAACCTTGCTTCTTAAAAAAATGTTAAAAAATAATTGCGAGTAAATTAGATTGGTTTACAACAAAAAATATATGAATTCAAATAATAAATTTAAGACAAGCCTGAAATTTTTCCATTTTTATCAATAAACATGTGTTCGCTGGCAGGCGTACTAGGTAAGCCAGGCATACGCATCATTTTTCCTAAAATTGGTATGATAAATCCGGCTCCTGCTGCAATTTCAATTTCTCTTACATGCACCACAAACCCTTCAGGGCGACCTCTTAGGCTTTCGTTATCGGAAAATGATTTTTGTGTTTTTGCCATACAAATGGCAAAATCGTTAAATCCTAAACGATCAATACGTCTTAAATTAAGTTTTGCTTTTTTATCAAAATCAACTCCATCAGCACCATAAATTTCTTTAGCAATTATTTCAATTTTTTCAACAACAGGAGATTTCCAATCATAAAGTGGTTTAAACTGTGTCGCTTTATTTTCTACGATATCTACAACTGCTTTTGCTAAATCCTGTGTACCATCACCTCCCTTAGCCCATCCTTCAGATAATACTGCATGTACACCTAATTTTGCACATTGATCAATTACCAATTGTATTTCTTCAACAGAATCATTAGTAAAAGCATTTATAGCAACAACTGGCTCAATGTTAAATTTTCTAATATTTTCAATATGTTTTTCAAGATTTGGAAATCCTTTTTCAACAAAAGATAAATTTGGCGAATTTAGTTCATCCTTTGATGCACCACCATGATGACGTAAGGCCCTGATGGTTGCCACCAAAACAACACATTTTGGATTTAATCCAGCAGCAGCACATTTGATGTTTAAGAATTTTTCAGCACCCAGATCAGCACCAAATCCTGCTTCAGTTACCACATAATCAGAAAGGGTAAGTCCCATTTTTGTTGCTAAAATTGTGTTAGTACCTTGTGCTATATTGGCAAAAGGCCCTCCGTGAATAATAGCAGGGTTTTTTTCCAATGTTTGTACTAAATTTGGTTTAATCGCATCTTTCAATAAAATTGCCATGGCATTTTCGGCCTTTAAATCACGTGCAAAAATTGGCTTTTTATCGAAAGTGAATCCTATAAAAATATCTCCTAGCCGTTTTTTTAGGTCCTCAAATCCGGTAGCCATGCATATAATTGCCATTACTTCTGATGCCGGTGTTATGTTAAATCCATCCTCACGAGGAATTCCATTTGCCGTACCACCCAATCCTATAGTTATATTTCTTAAGGCTCTATCATTCATATCAATAACCCTTTTCCATAATATAGTACGTGGATCCAGATTTAGAGTGCATGCACATTGTAAGTTATTATCAACTAAAGCTGAAAGCAAATTGTTGGCTTTTTCAATCGCATTAAAATCACCCGTAAAATGCAAATTAATATCCTCCATTGGTACTACTTGAGAATAACCTCCTCCAGCTGCTCCCCCTTTGATTCCAAATACCGGCCCTAAGGATGGTTCACGCAAAACAACGGTAGCTTGCTTTCCAATTTTATTCAATCCTTCAGTTAAACCTATGGAAACTGTTGTTTTCCCTTCACCCGCCGGTGTTGGTGTTAAAGCAGTGACTAAGATCAAATTATTTTTTGCGATCTTATTTTCATCAATTAGTTTAAGAGGTAATTTAGCTTTATATTTTCCGAAAAGTTCCAGATCATCTTCATTTATATTAATTTTCGCACCAATTTTTTTTATGTGTTTCAGCTTAGTATTTTGGGCAATTTCAATATCCGTTAAGTATTCCATTTTATCCATTTTTATTTTTATGCTAATCTACTAAAAAATACGATGAAATTTATAATCAAAAATGCCCTAAAATTCATGATTTATTTCTTTCAAAGCTAAATCTTTTCAGTATATTTGCGCGATTATATCAAATACAAAGATTATTAAATAAAGAGAAGGAATGCAAAACAAAGGACTTATTAGGTTATTTGCAATTATTTTAAGTATAGTTTGTTTATACCAACTATCATTTACATATTTTGCGAAAAATGTTGAGAAAGATGCCGTTATTTATGCCGAGACAAATGCAGCTAATACCGATTCAAATGAATTGGGAAAATTAGAAAAAAAGTATTTGGATTCTGTGGCCAATATGCCGGTAATAAATTTAGGATTTACTGAATTTACCTACAATGAAATAAAAGAAAAAGAAATAAACCTTGGTTTAGACTTAAAAGGAGGAATTAATGCTACTTTGGAAGTTTCGGTTAGGGATATTTTACAAGGCTTATCGAACAAATCAAAAAACCCGATTTTCAATGAAGCATTGATCAGTGCTTCTAAGGCTCAAAAAAATAGTGATAAAGATTATCTAGACTTATTTTATGAAGCATTTGAAAATGCAAGTAAAGGATCTGTAAAATTAAGTGATCCAAGTATTTTTGGAAACAAATCATTAAAAGATAAAATTAACTTCAAAATGACCGATGAAGAGGTTAAACCTATCTTAAAAAGTGAAGTTAAAGGATCTATAAATACTGCCTTTGAAGTATTGCGTAGCAGAATTGACCGTTTTGGGGTAACACAACCAAATATTCAAAGAATTGGTGAATCAGGTAGGATCTTGATTGAATTACCCGGTGCTAAAGATATTGACCGTGTAAAGAAATTGTTACAAAGTACTGCAGAATTACAATTTTGGGAAGTTTATACCAACCAGGATATGGGTCAATTTTTTCTAGCTGCCAACAATAAATTAGCTGAGATTTTAAAAGTTGAAGAAAGCAAAATTGAAAAAACTCAGGATTCAACGGCAAATGCTGATGCGGAAATTGATGATCTTTTAGGAGAAGTAAAAGATTCCGTTGATATAGAAACTTCTAACCCTTTGTTCAGTAAGTTGTTTGTTAGGTTTCCGCAAGCTCAAAATGACATAAGTTCAATTTTAGCTTCGGCAAGTATTAATGATACAGCTGCAATTGACAAATATCTTGCCATGAAAGAAGTGAGAAATTTGTTGCCTGCCGAACTCAAATATGCAAAATTTACATGGGATGTAAAAGCTAATAATGATATTATCAATCTTTATGCTTTAAAATCAAACAGAGAAGATAAAGCTCCTATCCAAGGAGATGTTATTTCTGATGCCTCTCAGGTCTTTGACCAGTTAGGTGCAAATCCAGAAGTGAGCATGACCATGAATAGTAAAGGGACTAAACAATGGGCAAAAATGACTACTGCAAATGTTGGTAAATTTGTTGCCGTTGTATTAGATGATTATGTGTATTCTGCTCCTAGAGTTAATGATGCAATCACAACCGGTAGAACGTCAATTTCAGGACAATTTACTATTGATGAAGCACAAGATCTGGCTAACGCTTTAAAATCAGGTAAATTACCTGCTGCTGCACGAATCATTGAATCGGAAGTTGTTGGAGCTTCATTGGGCCAGGAAGCTGTTGACAGTAGTACAATTTCCTTTGCAATTGCTTTAGTTCTTGTATTATTTTGGATGTTATTCTACTATGGTAAAGCTGGTATTTTTTCTGATATCGCACTAGCATTAAATATCTTATTTATTTTTGGTGTTCTTGCAGCCTTTGGCGCTGTATTAACTTTACCGGGTATTGCCGGTATAGTATTAACGATTGGTATGAGTGTGGATGCCAATGTACTTATTTACGAACGAATTAAAGAAGAACTTCATAAGGGTAAAGGCCTGAAAGAAGCTGTTAACGATGGTTTTAACGGCGCATTATCTTCTATTATTGATGCCAATGTTACAACCTTGTTAACAGGTATCATTCTTTATGTTTTCGGTACAGGGCCGGTTAAAGGATTTGCTACTACCTTAATTATAGGTATTATTACCTCTTTATTTTCTGCCATTTTTATTACTCGTTTATTGATAGAGTGGTATATCAATAATAATAAAAAATTAACTTTTAATACTTCAATTACTAAAGGTTGGTTCCAAAATATTGATGTGGACTTCTTGAAAAAACGTAAGATGGCTTATATCGTTTCAGGAATTATTTTAATTGTAGGAATTGGCTCGCTTTTTACTAACGGATTAAATTATGGAGTAGATTTTAAAGGTGGTAGAACTTATACTGTCCGTTTTGATGAAAATATAAGCTCTCCTGATGTTGCAAGTAGTTTAAAAGATGTTTTTGGAAGTTTGCCTGAAGTAAAAACATTTGGTTCAGCAAATCAATTAAAAATTACTACCAAATACAAAATAGATGACAACGGAGTTGATGTTGATGACGAAGTGCAACATTTATTATTCACAGGTCTTGAGTCTTTTTTGCCTAATGACCTAACTTATGATAATTTTGTTATAAAAGGAAGTGATACCGAACACAAAATAGGTATAATGGGATATGCAGAAGTTGGCCCTACTATTGCAGATGATATCAAACAAGCAGCATTTTGGGCAATTATTGGTTCTTTAATTGTAGTATTCCTTTATATATTATTGCGATTCAGAAAATGGCAATACAGTTTAGGAGCTGTAATGGCAGTTTTCCATGATGTACTTATTGTATTATCAATTTTCTCGATCTTTTATAAAATATTGCCATTTGATATGGAGATTGGACAATCATTTATTGCTGCAATACTAACCGTAGTTGGTTATTCACTTAATGATACCGTAGTTATATTTGATAGAATTAGAGAATTTGCAAATAAGCATACTACATGGCCTTTTAATAGAACTGTAAACACAGCTTTGAGCAGTACTTTAGGAAGAACAGTAAATACTTCCGCTACTACTTTAATTGTGTTGTTGGCCATATTTTTATTCGGTGGGGATTCCATTAAAGGATTTATGTTTGCATTAATAATTGGAGTAATTGTTGGAACATACTCTTCATTATTTATTGCATCACCAATTATGTATGATACCACAGCCAAATTAGAAAATAAAAATAAAAAATAAATATTTTCCCGCATAATCGGGTTAAAAAGTAAAACCTTTTAAGATTAATTTCTTAAAAGGTTTTACTTTTTATGTATTTTTGCATTTTCATTTTTGATCAAATTAAAAATGAACATTAATAAAATTTATATGGATCTTATTAAATTACATGATAAACAATTTAAACCTTTTATTAAAAAAGATAAAATTGCTAAATATGTTAAAAGCATAGTTGATCAAGTTGCTAATGATATAGATAAAGATGAAGTCCCAATTTTTATTGGAATTCTAAACGGATCTTTTATGTTTGCTGCTGATTTTGTACGGGCATACCCTCACCCTTGCCATATCACCTTTGTTAAATTGGCTTCTTATGAAGGTCTGGGCACATCTGGTAGAATAAGACAATTAGTAGGAGTTAATGAAAGTTTAGAAGGGAAAACAGTCATTATATTAGAAGACATTATTGATACAGGTAATACACTTTCTGAGATCTATGAGATTTTTAAAGATAAAAAAGTGAAAGATTTAAAAATTGCTACTTTGTTTTTTAAACCGGATGTTTTTCGCAAAGAATTACCTATTGATTATATAGGAAAATCTATTGAAGATAAATTTATAGTAGGTTACGGATTAGATTATGATGGTTTGGGGAGAAATCTACCGGATATTTACCAATTAAGTGAATAATTAGCTATTGAAATTTATCATATCAATAAATATTAAATAAAAGAATTAGCCAAACTAAAATTAAAATGAAAAATATTGTTTTGTTCGGGCCCCCCGGAGCAGGGAAAGGGACACAAGCGGATTTATTAAAAAACAAATATCAATTAATCCATATCTCTACCGGTGATGTTTTTAGATATAACATCAAAAACAAAACCGATCTGGGCTTACTGGCCAAATCTTATATGGATGATGGCAATCTTGTTCCGGATGAAGTAACAATTGATATGCTGAAAGCTGAAGTAGAAAATAACAAAAATGCTAATGGTTTTATTTTCGACGGATTTCCACGTACAGAATCTCAAGCTATATCTTTAGATAAATATTTAGCGGAAAAAAATGTTGGTATAAGTGGAATGGTTGCTTTAGAAGTACCTCAGAATTTATTAATTGAACGCTTATTAAAAAGAGGTGAAACCAGTGGTAGAGCTGATGATCAAGACGAAGAAAAAATCCGTAATCGTTTTAATGAGTACCAAACAAAAACTGAGATCTTACAGGAATATTATCAAGATCAAAACAAATATTTTGGTGTTGATGGTGTAGGAACAATTGAAGAAATTACAGAACGTTTACAAAAAGTATTCGATAAATTATAAGATGGAATCCTGAATTTGTTTAATTGTTGATTTCTAGATAAAAAAAAATAATTTTCTCATTTCTAAATGTAAAAAAAATCTCCATTAAACAAATAAACCAATACACGATATAACGATTTACATGACTGAAGGAAATTTTGTTGACTATATTAAAATCTGGGCTGCCTCTGGTAAAGGAGGTAAGGGTTCAGTGCATTTACACCGTGAAAAATATATTACCAAAGGTGGTCCGGATGGTGGTGATGGTGGTCGTGGTGGGCATATAATTTTACATGGCAATAAAAATATGTGGACTCTCTTCCATCTCAAGTTTAAAAAACATTTTAAAGCTGAACACGGTGGAGCCGGCAGTAAAAATCGTAGTAGCGGTAAAGATGGCGATGATGTTTATATAGATGTTCCTCTAGGAACTATCATCAGAGATGGTGAAACACAGGAAATACTATTCGAAATAACAAAACACAATGAAGAAATAATCCTTGCCGAAGGTGGTAAAGGTGGCAGAGGAAACTGGCATTTTAAATCGTCAACGAATCAAACACCTCGATATGCACAACCCGGAATTGATGGAACCGAAGGATGGTATCAATTAGAATTAAAACTTCTGGCCGATGTGGGATTAGTAGGTTTTCCTAATGCCGGTAAATCAACCTTGTTATCGGTTATAACTTCCGCAAAACCTAAAATTGCAGATTATGAATTTACAACTTTAAAACCCAATTTAGGGATAGTTGAATATCGAGATTTTAAGACTTTTGTTATTGCTGATATCCCTGGAATAATTGAAGGTGCTGCAGAAGGTAAGGGTTTGGGTCATAGATTTTTACGTCATATTGAACGAAATTCGACCTTGCTTTTTTTAGTTCCTTCAGATAGTGATGATATTCAAAAAGAGTACGATATTTTATTGAATGAGCTAAAAAAACATAACCCTGAATTATTAGACAAAGACCGCTTATTGGCAATTTCCAAATCAGATATGCTGGATGAAGAATTACAGATGGAGATAGAAGCAGAACTCCCAAAAGATCTACCTCATATTTTTATATCATCAATAGCGCAAACAGGTCTTACCGAATTGAAAGACAAACTTTGGACGATGTTAAATGAATAAATAGAATCTTACATTTTTCGTTTAATTGATTAGAAATTATTAAATAAAATATTTCTGGTTACATTTATATCAAATTTTATATAAAATGCCTAGTTTAAAAATCAATAACTGTAATTATCATTACGAAATTCATGGTTCAGGTAAGAAAACCATTGTTCTGTCTCATGGCTTACTTTGGAGTGGGAAAATGTTTTATAAACAAGTTGAATATTTAAAATTAAAATATACCATTATAACCTATGACCATAGAGGACAAGGTCAAAGCGAAGTTACCAAGAATGGTTATGACATGGATAGTTTATACGATGATGCGGTACAATTATTGGAAAGATTAAACTTAAAAGAAGTAATTTTTGGGGGCTTATCCATGGGTGGATTTGTAGCTATTCGATTAGCAGCAAGACGACCTGATTTGGTGAATTCACTCATCTTAATGGAAACTTCTGCACAAGCAGAACCCAACACAATAAAATATAAGTTATTAAATACAGCGGTTAAATTGTTTGGCGTAAAAGCTGTTGTAAAGCCAGTAATGAATATTATGTTTGGTGATAAATTCTTAGCTGACCCTAAAAGAGATGGGGAATTGATTGAATGGACAAATGAACTTTTAAACAATAAAAAAAGTATTGTTCATGCTGTTTCTGGTGTTATTAAACGTAAAGCAGTAGATAGTGAACTTCAAAATATTAAGTGCCCTACTCTTATATTAGTTGGTACTCAAGATAAAGCAACTGTACCTGAAAAAGCTGAATTTATTCATTCAAAAATTAAAAATTCTTCTTTAAAATATATTGATGGTGGAGGACACACTGCATGTATTGAAGAACCTGAGCAATATAATACGGCGATTGAACAATTTTTGAATAAATTCAATTAAAATAGTAATTAAACTATTTTGCTGTTTATTATATTATCTAATTGAAATTTAGAATTTCAATTTTTTATTCAACTTTCTCCAATAATTCTTATAAATAATATTTGGAGCATCTTTAATTTCAATATTTCCAACTTCCTCAATCCATTTATCTATCAATTGTAAATGATCTTCAAAAGCAGCTCTTGAAACTTCTATTCCCTTTTTATTTTGTTTATATACCAAATCTAATAAATATTCTTCCGCATTATCTCTTTTATCTTTTATGGATTTTATTCGGTTTTGATAATTTTTTAGAACCTCTCGATGTAATAATTCATGTTTCCACCAAAAAGAATTTGTGCCAAATTTTATCGCAAGCTTTGACCCTAAATCAGGCAAAACTTTATTATCAAACCAAAGTGGTTTAAACATAGAAATACATGGCGCCGAAGTTCCCGTAACCCAAATTATTGGTTTGTCTATCTTGTGTAAATGCACAATCATAGAGCCCGTAGTTTGTGTAGAATTTCGAGTAATCAAATTTCCGGCATGTGCACAAATCGTATTTCCTAATAAAGGTTTTGAAGGCTGAAAGCTTTGAGAATTATGATCTCTCAAATGTTCAATTGCTGAATTTATACTAATTTTTTGATAATTGTCTTTTAAGATCTCAACAGCACGATTTTGACGTTTTTTACAAGCTGAAAATGTTGTGTATATAAAATCTGAAAAAGCAGAAGCAAAATTAAATTCTCCTTTTATCCATTTTTTTTTATGAGCAAAAGCAATAGCTTCGGGATGAATTTCATCATAATCAGATCCAATGGTTAAACCGTTACTGATAGCATAATAATCTTCAACCTTTTTAGTTGCCCAATATTTACCTGCAGTTTCTAAAACCAATGCTTCTTTTTTATCAGCAATCAGGAAACTATTATGATAAGTAAAATTTTTATCCTCATACCCACAAAGTCCTCCCTGACCAAATTGCTGCAACAAATCAATAATGGTCTGTTTTGCAGTATTTGCTGAATCAGATCGTTCTAATGCCAAACGCAATAAATCCATCCCTGTTAAAACACCATCTTTTTTTACTTTTAATTTGGTGAACACCGCTTCATTACCAATGACCACTCCTTTTGTATTAACTCCCATTTCAGCACCCCACATCCAAAACGGGCGGCTTAGAATTACACCATATGTTTGTTCAACCTGTGGTATTTTTATGTAAGTACACTTTAAAGTAGTATTTTTTGGATATTTCTTAGCCGTATGATATTCTATGATTTGCTCTTCATTAGCTTCACGATCACTGTTTTTTCCAAAAATAACTGATCCATCATATGTAGCCTTGGGCAAAGCAATAAAAGTATCACACATAAATTTTAATCTTGTAATCCTAAGTGAAGGATTATGATATTATCGTTTAATTTTACCGGGTAATATAAATTCGTACTGTTTTCCAAAGATATTGATAGTCATCCATCTATCCATCCTCCGTAATCCCAAAAACAATTGCCAGATAAATTTATCGTTATGGTAATATTTATCAATTTCCTTTTTAGTAATTTTCTCAATTCCCTCAGGCAAAATATTATTGGCAATATTCATTGATTTTTGTATCAATTCTTCTTTCCGTTCTTTAATGAGGTTGGCTAATACATCCAAATAAACCTCATGCAAATTGTAGTATCGGTCCATCACTTCTTGCAAAAAGAAACTTCTAATCATCCATCGCAATGCTTTTGGTGTGCTGTTTAATAATAATTCAGGGTTCAATTGTTCTTTACCGAAAAGTTTAAACAACGGGGTGCTTGTATCAAAGAACAGCAGTTTACCATTGACCATGGCCCAGTTAGAAACCTGCCCGTCTATAGATAATTCAACCTTGTCTTTATTTTCTTGATTGAACAGATATACTTTTTTAATCTCTTTAAAAATATCTCGCAACATTAATAGGTTTTCTTCTTCTGATTGAATTTGTAATATATTTTGACATAGATCCTCCTTTTTAATTTCTTCCTGAGCCAAGTATAAAACTACTTTTTTACCTTTAACTACCCTTGAGAAATCACCAGGCAGATCTATACCTATTCCCTTCAAATAATCTGTGTATTGCACATAATTATTTATGTAAGACTTTGTCTGTTTAATGGTTTCAAACAATGGTAAGCGCTTGAAAATCCAGTTGGAAATTCCTTCAATTTTAAATATGGATGAGATCTCTCCAAAACCAATGACTTTTGCCGGTATTCTTGACCTCTCCGGGAATTGAGGATCTAAACCCTGTTCAAAATCTTCTAAATACTCTTCTGTTATGATTTGAGACATACTATATTATTGAAGAAATTTTTCCTTTAATTTAAGCATTGGATGTAATATTTTGGCTTGTTTCAAAGCCTTGTCAAGCTTTTTTATAACAAAATCCATATCTTTTTCTGCCATAATCAATGGTGGTAAAAATTGTACAACCGATGTATCATTATTGGCATAAATAATCAATAGGTCGTTATCATAAGCTGTTTTGGTCAACAAGGGTCCTGCAAGTTCATCTTTTAATACTAAACCCATCATCAATCCTTTTCTTCTAATTCCAATAAAATATTTATGGTGTTTTTGTTGTAATTTTTCTAATTCTTTTTGGAAGATTTCTGATAATTGATTAACATTTTTCAAAAATTCGGCAGTCGAAGATATTTCTAAAACCTTTTTTGCAACAACACTACCTAATTCAGCTCCCCCTGAAGTTGAAATATGGATAAATGGATCATCATGAAAAACAGTTTCCAATTTCTTATCAATAACGGTGGCACTCATTGGATATATTCCTCCTGAAAGGCCTTTTGCTAAAACCACCATATCCGGAATAACATCGAAATGTTCAAAAGCCCATAATTTTCCCGTACGCCCTAAACCTGCTTGAACCTCATCTAAAATCAATAAAGCTCCTGCTTTTTCACAATTATTTTTTATTTCTTTTAAATAATTCTCTCTAGGTATTGGCATTCCTAAAGTTGCCGGAATTGTTTCCAGGATCACAGCGGCTACATCATTTTGCAAAACACTTTTTATAGCTTCCAAATCGTTAAAATGCACCTGAATAAAATCTGGTGAATCCAATAAAAAAGGACTCCGATATTTAGCGTCACCTGTTTGCAGAGATAATCCGGTATGCCCATGATAACCACCATAAACAGAAATGATCTTTTTGCGATTGGTATAACTCCTTGCAACTTTTATGGCAAGATCGATCGCTTCACCTCCACTCACTCCAAAAATTGTATAGTCCAGATCTCCCGGCATTAATTCGGCTATTTTGGCTGCCAATTCTGCTCGTGATTTACTTATTAAATGGTGATTTCCAATATCATAATGATTTAATTGCTCTTTTAATAATGCACTGATTTCCTGGTTTCGATGCCCTAAATTAAAAACACCACCGTTTGAATGTAAGTTAAAAAGCTTTTTCTTTCCGTCAATATCATACAACCATGGGCCTTCACGATGACCCATAACAAAATCCATTTTGTATTTCTTGAAGAAATCAACTTTACCGGAAGAAACATGATCATGGAATAATTTAATTATTCTTTTTTTCTCGTCAGAAGATTTGTTTTTATTAAAAAGCATGTTCTTATTCTATAGTAAATAACCCTTCCAATATTTTTTCTATGTTATTAAATAAAATTATAATAATAATTAAAATTACTAATAAAATAATTGCTCTTTTTGAATTTGGTTTTTTACGTTTTACAAATTTAGTTTTAGCCATTATTCTTTTAATGTTTCATTCAGGTTACAGCGTTTATGTAAGATTAATTTAAAAATTAATTGTCAAATTTTCAAATTATTCAATTCATTTCATTCCTCTCAGCATGTGAGACAAACTCGAATGCTTCAATTCATTTCATTCCTCTCAGCATGTGAGACAAACTCGAATGCTTCAATTCATTTCATTCCTCTCAGCATTTCTCTTTTGCCAGGTGGACCAGGCAGTCTCTCCACCAAAAAACCAACGGATTGCATTGCTCTTCTGACACTTCCTTTTGCTGAGTAAGTTACTAAAATTCCATTATCTTTTAGTGCACCATACATTTTATTAAAAATTTCTTCTTTCCATAATTCAGGTTGAACTCTGGCTCCAAATGCATCAAAATAAATTAAGTTAAACCTGTTCTTATCCTTAATTTCTTCAAAAAAATGTTTTCGCTTTAACAAACTAAAACTATCATCAAATTTTATCTTTGCACCCCAAGCTTGAGAATGAATTTTAGCAAAATCAATCTCAAATTTTTCTGCTTTAAGTTCTTTAATGTAATTCAATTCTATTATTTCTTCCGCTTGAAGCGGATAAGCTTCAACTCCCTCATAGTCAATGGTTAATTTCCGATTTTTTGACTCCAAATAAGAAATAAAACAATTTAGTCCGGTACCGAATCCTAGTTCTAAAATACAAACTTTTGAACCATCCTTAAATAAGTCCAAACCATTTTTGATAAAAACGTGATATGCTTCTTTTATGGCTCCGTGTTTTGAATGGTAATTTTCATCCCATTCTGGTAAATAAATAGTTGAAGACCCATCAGCGGTTATTATAATTTCTTTCTTCAAACTTAATTTATCAGTAATTTTCTAATTTTAGGAAGTGGACCGGTACATCGTGTTTTATGACATTCAATACAAGTATTTATGGATTGGTTGAACTGATAAACCGTTGAATCAGATTTTGATGAAAAAGCTGTTTTTTGAAAACCAATAAATGATTTTGCTAAACTTTTAAACTCATCATCTCGCTCAGAAGGATCTGTCAATTTCGCTGTGTGAATATTTGCAAATTCAATTGGGAAAGATGACAATGAGTCTTTACTAATGATTTGTGTTTTAACTACTTTGTTAAATTCATAAATCCTTCTCATCAAAATAGTCATTTCAGAAGGCTCATACATTATCAGCTCATTGCTTTCAACTCCTATATTTTTATTAGTAGAGTTACAAGATTGTAACAGAAAACAAACAATAAAAACTCCAAATACTTTTTGCATTATTCGATCATTAAAACACCATCTGCTTCAAAACCATAGGTTGTTTCGGGCTCAGTTATTTTTGCAATTTCCTCCTGAGACTTCCCAGCATCTTTAGCAAAATGCTGCAATTCTTCTACAGAAATTTCAGAAATAAATGCTCTTCCTTCAACTATTACATCCTTTTTGTCAGAATTTAAGGGCATAAAAAAACCATAATCTGTAAATCTAACCATGGATTCTTTTTCATTACCAAGATCTAATTTCATCCAACATCCTTTTGCTTTACAGACTTCATTAATATTTGAAGCAAATTTTATGGCAATTGTATCGCCTTTTTTAAGCTTATCAAATTTTTCAGCCATTACTTCTTTTGAAACCGAATTTTCAGATGATATTTTTTTACCAAATGATAAGTAGGCTATGTCTTCTTTTTGAAGTTCTTCCTTTTCAATTTTATTCTCCTTACAAGAAGTAACGGAAATTAATAGAACCACCGCAATTATTATATTTCTCATATTTAATTTTTGCGTAAAAATACCATATATAAACTTATTTCCAAATATGTTTTATTACAAATCTTTCAAAAAAAACCTAAAACCTAAAACTATAAACAAAATTAGGAGTAAAATACGCTGATACTTTATCAAATTCCTATAAAAATCCTTATTAAATTAAGGTTTATTAAGTATTTTTGCATAAAATTACGTTCCTATGAGTATAGAAGTTAGCCCAACGATTAAAGTAGAAAAAACACAACATTCTAAATTAAAAGAAGTTGATTTCAACAACTTGCCTTTTGGTCAGGTTGTAACAGATCATATGTTTGTTTGTGATTATAAAAATGGAAAATGGCAACAGCCCAAAATTATACCTTATCAAAATATCAGTTTAGATCCTTCTTCTAAAATTTTTCATTATGGGCAATCGGTATTTGAAGGGATGAAAGCTTATAAAGATACCAATGATCAAATTTTATTATTCCGTCCGTTAGATAATCAGAAGCGCATTAATATTTCTGCAAAAAGACTGGCTATTCCTGAATTACCGGAAGAATACTTTATGGAAGGTTTAATAACACTATTAAAATTGGATAGTGAGTGGATTCCCACGACAAAAGATAGTTCGTTATATATTCGCCCATTTGTTTTTGCCAGCGGTAATGGATTTCACGCATCACCGTCAGATGAATATAAATTTATCATTGCTTGTTCACCATCAGGTCCTTATTTTGGAGGCGAATTAAAAGTTTTGATTGAACAAAAATATTCACGTTCTGCTAATGGAGGTGTTGGTTATGCTAAAGCAGGAGGAAATTATGGAGGTCAGTTCTATCCCACGCAATTGGCCAATGAAAAAGGATACCAACAAGTGGTCTGGACAGATGATACAACACATCAATATATAGAAGAGGCCGGAGCTATGAATATTTTTATGAGAATAGGAGATACTTTGATAACTGCTCCAACCAGTGATAGAATATTAGATGGTATTACCAGAAAAAGTCTGATCGAAATTGCAAAAGATGAGGGTATAAGTGTTGAAATAAGAAAAATTTCTATCAATGAACTTGTTGAAGCTTATGAAAACGGTTCATTAAAAGAAATGTTTGGAGCAGGAACTGCCGCCGTTATTTCGCCAATTTCAGGCTTTGGATTTCAAGATAAAGATTATGATCTTCCAGAATTTGAAAACTCTTACGCTGCAAGATTAAAAAAACGCATTACTGATATTCAATATAATCGTGCTGAAGATAAATTTGGATGGCGATTTATTGTGAAGTAATTCAAAATTTATAATTTCCTGCAGGGTTTTAAAATCTTGCAGGAAAATTTATTTTTTAAGAATCTTTAAAATATCCGGTTTAAAATAATTCGGACCTTTCATTACTTTACCATCTTCTCTGTAAATTGGTTTTCCATCCGCTCCCAGCTTACTCATATTACTGCGTTGTATTTCTTCAAAAACCTCTTCAATCTTATATTGCATCCCATGCTCTAATATAGTACCACATAATATATATAACATATCTCCCAAAGCATCCGCAACTTCAACCAGATCATTATTCTTGGCAGCTTCTAAATATTCATAATTCTCCTCTGCCATGAGATCAAATCGAAGTTTTAATTTTTGTTCAGATAAATTAGCTATTGGTTCATTGCGAACTCCTAATCCAAATGCATTATGAAAGTCTTGTACCGCTTTTATCTTTTTTTTCATTGATTTTAATATTTTATTTATCTGAATATGAAGTAAATAATACTGAGAACTCCATACTTCACATTCCTCTTCATTTCAAATTACTCTATGTTTTCATTATTAAACTTGCAGGTAAAATCTGCATCGCATATGCTATTAATCTCCATCTTTTGGTGATATAAGCCTTTTTCTTTTTACGCTTGATGGCAGTATAAATTTGTTTTGTTGCTTTCTCCAAGGAGGCCATACCAAAAGTATCCCCTAATGCCATTTTGGTATCAACAAAACCCGGAGCAATATCCGTAATGAATATATTTGCTTTACTGCGTTTAGCTTTCATCCAAAGCGACTCCAAATAATTATTTTGAAAAGCTTTTGAAGCAAAGTAGGCAGGTACGTGGCGGTTTCCTCTTAGTCCTGCTACAGATGATATTCCTACCAAATGCCCATATCCTTGATCATGAAAAAAATTGAAGGCTAATCCATAAATTTTAACTGCACCAATTACATTTACTTCCAAAGTTGGAAGTTCTTTACTCCATTCAAGGTTATAATTCGGATCTGCAAGTCCCGAACTGTAAACTATTAGATCTACATTCCCTAATTCATGAATTAATTCGAGAAATACTTTTTCCGAAGTTTCCAACTTTGAAACATCATGCTTTTTTATTATATATTTATCCGGATTAGTTGATTGTATTTCTAATAACTTCTCATTTCGTCTACCCGTAATAGCAACGATATAACCATCCTCTACCAAAAGATTTGCTAATTGCTTTCCAATACCTGATGTAGCACCAAAAATTATAGCTTTTTTACTCATATTATTAAATTTAATCTAAATTTGCTGGCATAAATATAAAATAAAATGTTTAGTAAAGGTCAACTTATTTTTGCAGCTTTTTTTGCTATAGTTTTTATCGGATTAATGTTTTGGAGTTACAAAAAAGATATCAAACTTCATCAATTTTATTATAAAAAAGTATGGATTGTTGCTATAGGTATATTTTTGGCAATAGCATTATTTGCAACAATTACATTTTGGTTGCATAAGTAGAGTTATGAGTTATGAAATTAAAAAATATTTAACAGATAATAGATTGTTTATCCTTGGTTTTTAAGCTTTTTCCACTTCTTTTTCAACCATAACAATTTTGTACAACTTGTCACTGGGACGGATTCTAAATTCTAACGGTATCGTTATCGAGTCACCTCTTTGAGCTTTATTTCCCTTAACATCGTTCACAAACATTTCTGTGATCACTATTTCTTTTGCACCTGTTGTTGGACCTGTGATCAATATGGTATCCCCTAATTTAAGGTCGAAAGCTTCCAATTTAAATTCGCCAATATTTGCTTTTGGAAAAAAATGTACTCCTTTCCCGATATAAACTTTTTTTTGTGTAGCATGTGAGCCAGAGCCTTTGCTCCATTCTCCTAATTTTTGACCGAGATAATAACCATTCCAAAAACCTCGATTATATACTTTTTCCAGCTCTTGCATCCAGCCAATTACCTTTTCTTTATCATAGGTCCCATTGTCTAAACTATCAATGGCATCTCGATAAGACCTTATTACTTTAGCCACATATTCTGGAGCTCTACCTCTACCTTCAATTTTTAAAACCTTGATTCCGGCATCAGCCACCTGATCTAAAAAATCAATGGTACATAGATCTTTTGGTGACATAATATATTCATTATCAAGTTCCATTTCAAAACCAGTTTCCTGATCGATCACTGTATATTTTTTACGACAATTTTGCTTACATGCACCTCTGTTAGCAGAAGAGTTGTAGGAATGTAAACTCATATAACACTTACCTGAAACAGCCATACAAAGAGCTCCATGACCAAATATTTCAATTTCTACCAATCGCCTTGAAGGACCTTTGATCTGATCTTTTTCAATTTGTTCGGTAATTTTTTTCACCTGCCGTAAACTCAACTCTCTACTTAAAACAATTGTATCAGCAAACATGGCATAAAACTTCAAAGTTTCAATGTTCGTTATATTGATCTGGGTAGAGATGTGCACTTCTATCCCAATTTGTCGGGCCATTGCAATTACAGCTTGATCCATGGCAATAATAGCAGTTATATCTGCCTCTTTAACCTTATTGAGCAGGGTTTTAACAATAGTCAGATCATGATCATAAATAATGGTATTTAAGGTAAGGTAAGTTCTAACTCCTTTTGCTTTACACCTTTTAGAAATTTCAGAAAGGTCATCCAAAGAAAAATTAATCGATGCTCTTGCTCGCATGTTTAATTGTTCTACTCCAAAGTAAACAGAATCTGCTCCATTATCCAATGCTGCCTGTAGAGATTCAAAATTCCCTGCCGGAGCCATCAACTCGATCTTATTTTTACTTTTCAACTCCATTATTTTACATTAAATCTTGTGCTTAACCTACCTTTTGATAAGTAGATTTGAATCTGAATCGTCATTTTTAAAGAGCTGCAAAATTACAATTTATTATTTAATACTTAGAGTTGTGTTAAATATTATCCATTTGAATCGAAATTTGAATTAAATTGAACAATCTGTAATTAAACATGATAAATTCAAAGCTTATCTGAAATATATTTTATAATCTTTGCAGCTTCAAAAATTAAACAAAAATGAAAATAGCAGTAGTTGGTGCTACCGGAATGGTAGGAACTGTAATGTTACAAGTTTTAGAGGAAAGAAATTTTCCGTTAACGGAATTATTAGTAGTAGCATCAGAAAAATCGGTTGGTAAAACTATTCCTTTTAAAGGAAAGAATCATACCGTTATTGGTTTACAAGATGCCGTAGATCAAAAACCTGATATTGCCTTATTTTCGGCAGGAGGTGCAACCTCATTAGAATGGGCTCCAAAATTTGCTGATGCCGGTACAACTGTAGTAGATAATTCTTCAGCTTGGCGGATGGATCAAAGTAAAAAATTAATTGTACCCGAAATAAATGCTGGAGAATTAACTAAAAATGACAAAATAATAGCCAACCCGAATTGTTCTACCATTCAAATGGTCATGGCTTTATCTCCATTACATAAAAAATATAAAATTAAACGTTTAGTAATTTCTACTTATCAATCAATTTCTGGAACAGGAGTAAAAGCTGTTCAACAATTGGAAAACGAATATCGAGGAATAAAAGGTGAAATGGCTTATCCATATCCTATTCATAGAAATGCCTTACCACATTGTGATGTTTTTGAAGAAAATGGCTATACCAAAGAGGAAATGAAACTGGTGCGGGAAACTCAAAAAATATTAAGTGATAATACTATTGCCGTAACAGCAACTGCTGTTCGTATTCCTGTTGCCGGAGGACATTCAGAAAGCATTAATGCAGAATTTGAAAATGATTTTGATATTTCTGAAGTACGGAAAATACTACATGAGACCGAAGGTGTAACTGTCAAAGATAATTTAGATACGAATATTTATCCTATGCCAATTTATGCTGAAGGAAAAGATGATGTTTTTGTAGGTAGAATCAGACGGGATGAATCCCAAGAAAATACTTTGAATATGTGGGTGGTTAGTGATAATTTACGTAAAGGTGCAGCGACAAACACCATACAAATAGCCGAATTTTTAATAGCTAATGATTTGATTTAATACCAACCTGAGTTCGATTAGTTCTAATTTCCACAGAAGTCTTATGAATAGTGAGGTTTGAACAATCAAAATGAAAAACTAACTGGTTAATTTAAGGCTTTTATTGTTTAAAGATTGCTGTTCATAAGGCTTTCCGATGGATTCATAGAGTTTCCCTTATATATCGTTGTGTCTTATCAAACTATGAATAGTCCTTCAAAGTCATGCCTTATCTAAGGAAAACTCAATAAACTGTGAAAGATTGAAATAATCGAACTCAGGTTACCAATGAAAAAATCCGCTTTCAAATGAAAACGGATTTTAATTTTTCTTCTTTCAATCTTCCTACATTATTTTTCTACTTTCAACACGTCTTTGATCACTTGCTCTAAATTGTGTTTTGGTAAGGCACCCTGTGCCATTTGAGGCTGCTCACCAGCAGGGCAAAATAACATAGATGGTATACTTCTAATACCAAAAGCTGCAGAAAGTTCTTGCTCAGCTTCAGTATCTACTTTATATATATCAACTTTTCCTTCGTACTCATCTGAAAGTTCTTCTAAAATTGGGGCAACCGTTTTACAAGGTCCACACCAGTCTGCATAAAAATCAATTATACAAGGTTTATCACCTTCAAATTTCCAATCTTTATTCTCTTCGAAATTAAAAACTTTTTTCAAAAAAGTTTCTTTGGTCAATAACTCAGTCATATCTATTTAAATTTATTTTATTAATTGTTTTACAAATATTTAGCAATTTATATGCCATTTCAATTTACGCTGCAAAGTGACATAAAATTTGACATAATGTCGGTGATAAAAGTTACATTTTGTATAATTTCAGTATCTTGTACGTCAAAGACCTAATATTAACTAATTTTTTTATTATGAATTCAAAAGTAACTATGGTCCTTCGTATTATTTTAGGACTTATTTTAATTATTTTCGGAGCCAACAAATTTGCAGGATTTATGCCTGCTCCAGAACTTCCGGAAGCTGCTGGTAATTTTATGGGCGCTTTAGCAAAAACTGGTTATATGTTTCCTTTAATTGGTGCTGTAGAAGTTATTGTTGGACTTTTACTAGTTTTAAAAAAATGGGTGCCATTTGCCTTAATTTTATTGGCCCCCGTAGCGGTAAACATGGTATTATTTCATTTAAAACTGGCTCCAGGTGGTATAGGACCAGCTGCTATTGTAACTATTTTGAATGTAATTCTAATCTATGCGAATTGGGATAAGTTCAAACCTCTATTTGATTAAACCCGAAATATGTATAAGAACTCTGTTATGAAGCTTAAACTAATGCATAATACAGGTTAAAACTTAAATGCATAAAAAAATCCAGCAATAATAAATTGCTGGATTTTTGTTTTGCTCAACAATAGATTAAATTTTAATTTTAGCTTTTTTCATGTTCCAGTGAAATTCTTGATATAATTCCAGAAGGTTCATTATTGCCGATATTAGATCTTTTGTTTCTAATAAGTTACCAAAATACAAGGTTGTGTTCTTCGCACTTGACTCTTCGGTTCGGATTCGATTGATCTGTTTTTCGATCGATCTGGAAACATGGTTAAATAATTCTTGTTTTTCAGAAACCACACTGGCAATATTATCAAAATTCCGATCTTCAAATGTTGATCCGATTTTTTTAAGCATATCGGAAAGCTCATTATTAATGATCTTTAAATCTTTGATCTGACCTTTCTTTAAATTTTTATGATTATTATTTACATGTTTAAAACTTGCTTTGGATATATAACTAATAGATTGTGAAATATCCTGTAAATATCCTAATACCAATAAATAGAATCTACTCGCTTCCACAGATGCGTCATCTAAAGATTTGATAAAATAAAATGCTTCATCTTTTAACGCCTCCACTTCATTATTTAATTTAGTAACATGTTTCTCTGTCTTCTTTAATTTATTTAGATCATGCATGGATAAATCATTAACCACATTGGTATACAATTTATTAACACGTGAAACCACTTCAGAAATATGGTCAGAGGTTTCATCTATTACCTCTTTTACAGTAATTAATTCGGCTCTTTTTATAACACGTTTTTCAGCTTTTTCTTTTTCTTCTTTCCTGTGTTTGATGAAATTTCTGACTATAATAAAGAATACCAGTAACAAAATTAATCCAACTGCTGTGATTCTACCCAAATGAATTAAATATGTAAAAATTCCCGCAGTTACAAATGCAATTAATGCAGTAAAAAACCATCCTCCAATCACGTTCAATACTCCTGCAACGCGGTAAACCGCACTTTCTCTATCCCAAGCTCTATCTGCTAAAGATGTACCCATAGCAACCATAAAAGTAACATAGGTTGTAGACAGTGGTAATTTATAGGATGTAGCAATAGATATTAATATACCGGCAACCATTAAATTTGTAGAAGCTCTAATAGCATCAAAAGCCGGTAATTCATACATTTTATGCTTTGGCAATGAAACAACCGGCTTTTCAAATTTCTTTTCTACTCTCTTTTGAATTGATTTAGGAACAATAAAATTTATAATATATGATATTCCCATTGACGTTCTTACTATTCCTCTGGATAAGGGGTTAGGCTGAAAACGTTCGTGACCTTCACTTTGTCTTGCCAAATTTACTTCGGTTGCAGCTACCTTTCTTGCTTTGGTAGAAAACCAAAGTGTTACTACCATAATAATTCCTGCTATAAATAAGAAAATTGTTGGTGTTGGTACTTTTCCGGCAAGTACTTCCATATTGAATTCATTTGCAGCTATACCTGACCCACTCCAGGCTTCATATGAATTCCATGCTGCCATTGGTACTCCAATAAAATTCACAAGATCATTTCCTGCAAAGGCAAGAGCTAATGCGAAAGTTCCAACCGTAATGATAATTTTATATAAATTAAATTTAAAATATTTGGTTAAAACAAAGGATAATGATGTCCAAATTATAAATGCTATTGAAATAATGTATAATTCGTTCCCCTCAAGTACTCCTTTAATATCATTATAATATGAAGTGCCTTTTAATCCTTTCATAAAAATAAAGTACGTAATTGCAGTCAAAGCCACTCCACTAAATACAGCTCCATAGATTTTTGGCTTTTGCTCAAAATTAAACGTTAAGAACAAGCGCGTTATATATTGTACAATGGCACCAATGGAAAAAGCGAATATCACCGAAAGAAAAATTCCGGAGATTATCAATACCGCTTTTTCAGTGTTTATATATTGAGATAAATTAGCAATCGTTTCGGCATCTGAAACAGCAATTTTAATCAATGCCATAGCCACCGCGGCACCAAGTAATTCAAAGACGATAGACACCGTTGTAGAGGTTGGCATTCCTAAAGTATTAAAAAAATCTAACAGCAACACATCTGTTACCATAACTGCCATAAAAATTATCATGATCTCATCAAAATAAAACTCACCCGGATTAAAAATTCCTTTTCTGGCAACTTCCATCATTCCACTGGAGAAAATTGCTCCAAATGCTATCCCTAAACTAGCAACGATCATGATAGTTCGCATGGATACTACTTTTGAACCAATTGCTGAATTTAAAAAGTTAACGGCGTCATTGCTAACACCTACTACCAGATCAATAACTGCTAAAGCAACTAATGCTATTAACATTAGCATATAGATATTTTCCATTTTTATAATTAATTTTAAATTGCAAATTTAAAACACAAAAGAGTTTCTAATGTTAAATTAATGTTACCATTTGAATATTTAGGCTTGCTAAATATATTAATTAACTTTAGTTATACCTTATAAAAAAAAAGCTGACTTCGTGATTAAGTCTACTATTACTTTTTAATGGCAATTTTTTATAACTGAAGTTCCAATTGAATTCTCGCCAAAACACCATCATCCTTGTCAACGGTATCTTTGTAACTACAATCTGCTTGTATTTTTAGATTGTGACCGGCAAAATATTTCGAAACACCAATGGTATACTGTGTCTCATCTGTAATGCCTTTGTTCAAGGTATATGCATTGGCGTAATCAACCATAGTATATCTTCCTGTTAATTCCCAATTAGATTTAAACAAATATCCAGCCATTATATTGAATGATTTACCTTCCATTACAATGTTACCAGTAGTACTGCCATCTGTATTTTTTGCTATAGCATCTTCAGTAGTTCTACTGGCATATTCAGACATTAAGGACCAGCCCTTGTGTTTATACATTAAATCTATAAATATCGTAGAAATATTTGTAGTATAATAACCAGTATCACTATCGTTATCCATAAATAAACCTCTGGTAGCAAGTGTTCTGGCAGCTTCATTATTAAAATCTCCTCCTAAAGCAAATGCTAATTTTGGAGTCTTGGTTCTTTTAAAACTAGAACTAACATAATCGTCTTTTCCTTTGCTATCAAATTCTCCGAATGGGAGAAACTCCAATCGACCCGTATAACTGAATCCTCCAATATTATTTATAGTAAGTGCACGACCTTCTCCTTGACTAATGGAAAACTTTTCTTTCATTACAAAATTTTTAGAAGCGTCACCAGTACTCCATTTATGGTGCAACTGCACACCAATATCGCGGTCAATATTAAATCTACTGTTTAACAATGAACGATCAACCAACTGCAAATTAGCTGAAGAGATAACCCGCTCTCTGTTTCCGGGAAGTTTTGTTTGTCCAACCCATAGATTGAACCCTTCTGCAAAATTCCAAAAAACAACCGCATCCAAAATTATACCTGGTGCATTTCTATGTTCATCATCAATAAATCCTCCGATATCTCTACCTGACTGACCCAGCTCCATTTTATATTTTAATTTTGGAGTAAAAGCATGACCACTAAATTTTAATCGTGCTCTACGAATCATAAAATTCGTAAAATTATCTGTTAATCCTAAGTTAGGGCTTACATTATAACCGGTTGAAAAAAGCGTTTGAAAACGAATATTCATTTTCGTACTCCATGAACCATCAGAGGCAGTATAATTAATAATTCCTTTACCAAACGGACGATTCTTTTCTGTATTTGTTTGCGCAAAAGACGCTAAACTTATTAAACAAAATATCGCGATAATTGATGTAATTTTATTTTTCCTCATTTTATTCTGTTTTAAACTATAATTTCTATAATAAGATGCAAATATCATAAATATTCCTACAAAGCAAACCTTATGTTAACATTGATAACCTTTTCTTAACGTTAACTTAATATTTCAAAACTTTAACAGATCAAATATACTAACTTACAAGCGCTAACGCTTGATTAATAAAAATACAAACTTCGTTTACCCACTTTAAATTTATTGTAGAAATCTAAATACTAATAAATTAATGTCTTCCTTTAATTTAATATTTTTAACCTAAAACCATAATTATAATGTCAGTATTAAAAGAAACTGAAATAAAGGTAAACTCAACAATAAGTAGGTAATTTGCTGCAAAAATTATAATTAAACATGTCGGTAAAAATATACAAGAAATCAAATTTGTATTTAGACAATCACAATGTCGTTGCAGACAACAACGACCTTACCAATTTTCGGATCAATGTAGAACTATAATTGAGGTTAAAGGTTAATTTTTAAGCTCGCCATCACTTAGTTTTTTTATTTTTTAAAATTTATTTCTCAAATGATATTATATTTGAAAAAAATTACTTTATGTATCGGTTTATAGTGTCACTAACTATTATTGCATTTATTTTTAGCTGCAAAAGTCAAACTAATGAAAATATGGCCCAAGAATATAAAAATACCAATGATCTGATCAATGAAACAAGTCCTTATTTATTGCAACATGCACATAACCCGGTTAATTGGCATGCCTGGAACGAAGAAACCTTAGAACTGGCAAAGAAAGAAAATAAACTTTTATTGATATCCGTTGGTTATTCAGCTTGTCATTGGTGTCATGTTATGGAACATGAAAGTTTTGAAGATTCAACTGTCGCAGCCATTATGAATGAGCATTTTATCAACGTTAAGGTTGATCGTGAAGAAAGGCCTGATGTGGATCAAATATATATGAATGCAGTACAATTATTGACCGGCAGAGGAGGTTGGCCATTAAACTGTGTCGCTTTACCAGATGGAAGACCAATTTGGGGTGGTACGTATTTCCCAAAAGATAACTGGATAAATGCCCTTAAACAGCTTGCCGAACTATATGAAAATGAGCCTGAAAAAGCAGAAGAGTACGCTTCAAAACTTACCGAAGGTATACAACAGTCTGACATTATACCCTTAAATACTGAAGAAGCTGTTTTCAACATCGCAGAATTAGAAAACGTTATTAAAAACTGGAAACCTACAATGGATCTTAAGAATGGTGGCAGAATGGGTGCTCCAAAATTTCCAATGCCGAGTAATATTCAATTCTTGTTAAGGTATGGAGTTCAAAAAAATGATTCAAAAATTTTAGATTATGTAAATACTTCTTTAACACAAATGGCCTACGGCGGGATTTTTGATCATATAGGTGGGGGTTTTGCACGTTATTCTGTTGATGATCATTGGCATATACCTCATTTTGAAAAAATGTTATATGATAATGCACAGTTGGTCTCCTTATATTCTAATGCCTATTCAGCTACCAAAAATCCGCTTTACAAACAAGTGGTTTATGAAACATTACAATTTGTTGAACGCGAACTTTATAATGATATTGGGGCATTTTATTCGTCGCTTGATGCGGATAGTGAAACTTCAACAGGTGAACTAGAAGAAGGAATATATTATGTGTGGACAAAAGATGAATTACAAAATATAATAGGATCGGATTTTGAACTATTCTCTAGTTATTACAATGTAAATATTTACGGAAAATGGGAAAAAGAAAATTACCATTTGATCAGAAATTCATCTGATAGCGAATTTTGCAAGAAATATGATCTATCTAAAAATTCTCTGGAGGAAAAAGTAAAACATTGGAAGGAACTTTTACGAAAAGAAAGAAAGAAACGAAATAAACCTCGACTTGATGATAAAACTTTAAGCTCCTGGAATGCATTGATGTTAAAAGGCTATGTTAATGCCTATACAGTTTTTGATGACGAACATTTCTTAAAACTGGCTTTAAAAAATGCACATTTTATTATTAATAAAATGATAAAAAATGATGGAGGTTTATATAGAAATTACAAAAACGGAAAGAGTAATATAGAGGGCTATCTGGAAGATTATGCAACTGTGACAGACGCATTTATCAATTTATATGAAGCAACCTTAGATGAAAATTGGCTGCAAACCGCAAAACAATTGACAGATTATAGCTTTGATCACTTTTATGATGATCAAAGTAAAATGTTCTTTTTTACATCTGATAAAGAAAAAAACCTGATCACAAGAAAGATTGAAATAGATGATAATGTAATTCCGTCATCAAACTCGATCATGGCTAATAACCTGTTTAAACTAGGACATTATTACAGCAATAAAAATTATAGCAATAACGCAAAAATTATGCTCAACAATATAAAGGGCAATGCAATAAAACATGGTTCTGGCGCATCAAATTGGTTGAATCTTTACACCAATTATATTGGTGAATATTATGAAGTGGCCATTGTTGGAACCGATGCCCATATAAAACTTAAAGAGTTTAACCAACATTATATACCTAATAAATTAATTGTTGGCAGTACAAAAGAAAGTAATTTGTCATTGCTCGAATACAAATACACTAAAAATGAAACTACAATTTATATTTGTGTCGATGGTGCATGTCAGTTACCGGTTAACAAAACCGATGAAGCTTTAAAACAAATTAAAATTCAATATTAAATTTTTACATCATGAAATTCTTACAGGTTTTCTTTATTGCTTTAGTAGCATTTGAACATATATATTTTATGATCCTTGAAATGTTCTTTTGGACCAAACCTAAAGGATTAAAAACTTTTGGAATGACTTTAGAAAAAGCTGAAAATTCTAAAGTTCTGGCAGCAAATCAAGGACTTTATAACGGGTTTTTAGCCGCAGGATTAATATGGTCAATACTCAATAAAAGCTATTCAAACCAACTAGCGTTGTTCTTTTTAAGTTGTGTGATTATTGCTGGTATATATGGAGCTTATTCAACTAAAAAAACTAAGCTTCTTTATATTCAATCTGCCCCTGCAATTTTAGCCTTGGCACTGATATTTCTATAATTTAGAATAGTCATTATGCTGTCTGGAACATAAATATTTTAATTAATCATGATAGTATTATAAATGTAACTTGTCACTTTTATAATCATAAAATTTCAGTAAATTTGATCTGGCATAATTTACTCTTTTAATATTAAATATTCATATTATGAAATCCAAGCTTCTTTTTACTGTATTTTTTTTATTTTTTAGTATCAATTTTATCTCTTCTCAAATAGATGGAGTTCAAAGTGTATTTGCTGAAGGGACAATTAGTAAATTAAATAATACTATTAGAATGAATGGGTCAAATGATGTTGTTGAGTTGTCCAAAATTAAAGGAAGTCCTTATGAAAATGATTCTTTCATTATGGGAAAAGCTGCCAATAAAAAAATAAATGATTCAAAACCTTATTATTTGCGGTATAATATTTACAACGATATCATTGAAATAAAAGAAGATAATAATACCATTGGTTTAATTCAGTCTTTAAATATTTATGCAATAATGAACAATCGAGAATATCATTATGAAATATTTTCGGATGATAATGAAAAAACTGATGAAGGATATTTTATATTATTATATAAATCTGAAAAGGTTAATGTATACAAAAGAAAATTAAAGGAATTTATTGAGGAACAACCTGCCAAAGATTCTTTTCGTCAGGCTACTCCCGCATCATTTAAAGATTCTGAACTTTATTATTTTAAAAAAGGTAGGGTTTTAATTCTATTATCAACGAAAAAGAAGGAATTTATAAAGAATTTTCCCGAGCATAAGAATGAAATTACCAGTTATATAAAAACTAAAAAAATAAACTTAAAATCGGAAAAGGATCTGATACAATTATTTAAATATTATGAATCTTTACTATAGGTGTATCCCAATAGTGTTTTTTTAGTTTACAAATGGCATATAGCTTACTGCTGTTCTTTCTTTAATTTACCTTAGTTTTAAATTTTTTCCTGAAAATTCATGATTCAAAAAATCTGAAATGTACTCCCGAAAATTATCCGGATTGACTCTCATAATTATAAAAATAAAGTAGATTTGATTTCATACAGAAACATGTATTTTTATCGCTTTACATTTTTTTAGGTACAATAATTGTTATCTTACAATTTTAATATTAAATATTCATCTTATGAATCCCAGATTTCTATTCACCCTGCTTTTTTCAATTTTCAGTATCTTTTATACTTCTGCTCAATTTGCGGAAGAGACAAAAACTATTAGTCAGTTATTGAATTCTGTTAGAAAGAATGGGTCAAATGATGTTGTTGAGCTGTCCAAAATTAAAGGTAGCCCTTATGAAAATGATGCGTTCATTTTGGGTAAAGCTGCCAATAATAAAACAAATGATTCAAAACCTTATTATCTGCGATATAATATTTATAACGATATCATTGAAGTAAAAGGAGAAAATAGCACCATAGGGTTAATTCAGTCATTAAATATATATGCCGTAATTAATAACCGAGAATATCATTATGAAATATATTCAGATGATAATGAACAAACCGATGAAGGGTATTTTATTTTATTATATAAATCTGAAAAAGTTAATTTATATAAAAGAAAAATAAAGGAATTTATAGAAGAACAACCTGCGAAAGATTCTTTTCGGCAGGCTACTCCCCCATCTTTTAAAGATGCTGAACTCTATTATTTTAAAAAAGGCAGGGTTTTAATTCTATTATCAACTAAAAAGAAAGAGTTTATCAAAAATTTCCCCGAGCATAAGAATGAAATTACCAGTTATATAAAAACTGAAAAAATCAACTTAAAATCGGAAAAGGATCTGATACAATTATTTAAATATTATGATTCTTTACTTTAGGTATATACTTAGAGTAATTTCTTTGGTATGCCTGCAATAAAATCCTTTAAATAATACGGCTCAAAATAAGCAATATCTTCAAACTCTTTTTTGGAATACTTTTTAAAGGAAAGCTTTACCATTTCTTTAGCGGAAGGAAAGTAATTATCTAAGAAAACTGCATTTTTATGTTTTATGATTTCTTTACATTTTTCGGCACCATCTCCTAAGAAAAAAACTTTACCCTTTTCCAGAAATTCTGAAAAAGAGATTTTATCAATTATTTCTGCTTTAGTCTTACGAATTTGAAGGTGATCATGATCAAAAACAGAGCAATAAACTTCCATTCTTCTGGCATCTAATAGTGGAATGATAAACTCTCCTTTATTAATATTCACTGTATTGGCCAATGATCTAAGCGTAGAAATTGATATCAAAGGCTTATCCAATGAAAAACATAAACCTTTTGCTGCCGACACACCTATTCGCAGCCCGGTATAAGATCCTGGTCCTTTACTTACAGATACCGCATCGATATCCTGCATAGTCTTTTTGGCTGTCTTTAAAACCTCTAAGATAAAAGTGTGTAATTTCTCGGAATGAGAGAATTGTCCTTCATTTAATTCGGCTAACGCTAAAATCCTATCCTTATCCGACAGACTAACCGAACAGTTCTTTGTAGCGGTTTCAATATTTAAGATTATTGCCAAGGTTGGATTATCGGTTTATATATCTACATTTATGCCATAATAGAATTCCAGTAATTTTACTCTAAAAATAAAATCATATTTGGCCCTTAAAAAATCAGAATTTGCAACAACCAATTGGTTCTTTATCTGACTAAAATCAAAAGAGTTCATTACACCAACATTAAATTTCTCTTGAGCATATCTAAATGACTCTTCTCGAGCATCCAATGATTTTTGAGTTGCTTCATATAATTTTAATGCGCCTAAGGCATCTGCATATACAGTATGTATTATTTTTTCAAGAGCCAATTCTTCTTCCCCTAATCGATTTATTTGCTTTTCATAAAAAACCTCAGCTCTTTTGACATTGTTTGAGGCTCTAAAACCATTAAATACCGGAATACTTAAACTCAATCCAAATGAACTTCCTTTATTTGTATCAAAAAATTGATCGGAAAAGCCTGCAGGGTCACCTAAAATTGGAGTTTCATTTGAAGTTATTACATTGTCACCAGTAGTTTCAACCTGCCCGATAACTCTAGTAGGGTTATTTTGATCAACTTCAAAGCCAACAATTCGATCTAAGTTTGAATATCTTGAATTCCAATTATAAAAACCTGATAGGGTTGGTTGCAAGGCTCCTTTGGCCAGTTTTATATCTTTTTCAGCAATATCAATATTAGTTTGAGCAACCTTAATTTCATTTCGATTTGCAAGAGCCTTTTCATAAATAGCATCTACCGAATAATCTGCCAGGTTTATCAATGGCAAAGTTTCAATTTCTTCATCAGCAATATCAAAATTTTCATAGTCACTTAATTGTAAAAGTTGCGCTAAACTTATTAAAGCAATTTCCACATTATTTTGAGTAATGATTAAATTTTGTTCATCATTGGCTAAAGTTGCATGTATATCTAATAAGTCGCCCTTAGGTATCGTTCCTGCTTCCACTAATCTATTGGTTCTGTTCAATTGCTCTCTGGTAATTTCTATTTGTGGTATCGCAACATTAACTGCTTCTTTACCAAATAAGACCTGTAAATATGCATTGATCACATTTAATGAAATGTCATCTTTTATTTTATCCAATTGATAACGATTTGCCAGAATGCTTAGATCTGCTTTTCGCAACTGATTGTGATTTTGTAATCCTCTATAAATAAGAACCCCGGAAGAAACACCTCCTGATGTTGTTTGTGTAGTTTGATTACGTAATACTCCTGTTGTCACATCGGTAGTTAAACCAGAGTTCCAGGAGTGTGAACCATTTAAATTTAAACTTGGTATAAAATTCCCAATGGCATCTTTTCTGTCAATTTCAGCTAATGAAATATCAAATTCACTTTGTTTAACAGTTAGATTATTTTCAATAGCATAATCAACGCATTCTCTTAATGTCCATTTTTTAATAGAAGTATCCGCATCCTGAGAAAAAATTGAAAAAATAAAACTAAAAAATAAGATCGAGGTAAGTTTTGCTTTCATGTGTTTGTTTTTATTGTTTTTCAAGGGTCACATAGAGCTCGCTAATAATAATTTTCCTTTGGTGAGAAAATTTTTAGCATGATCGTTCCATGTAATTGAAATTTCAGTATTTTAATTCTTTGTATAAGACGAGCAGTTGAAAAATTTGTTACACTATATTCATAAAATAATCATGGGTTGGTTTTCTTCCAATTCCTATAAAATAGAAACATCCCAATTCCAACGACTACATAAGGAAATACCATTAGATAAACAATCCCTGAATTTATACCTACAGCCATTTCCTCACCTCCTTGTTCAACAACAGCTCTACACATAGCACATTGAGCATTAGCAAATTGCGAAATCGTTAGAAAAACTAAAATATGAAATATGTTTTTAGACATATAATAAGATCATAATTGATTTTTATCGAACAAATTTAATTTAATGCTATAACCTGACCAAACTCAGGTTATATTAAAAATATTCATTTACAGCTTAGATAAATAATAAAGTACCTTCGGACCAATTATACAATCCTTCGTCCAAAATCACTTGTTTAGTATTATTATAACATGTTATTTTGATTGAATTATTATACTAAAAATGAATTATTTGTACATTGATTGATCAAATCCTATCGGTTTTTTCAAAGAAATCAATATGGAATTCTAACTAATTTTTAAACCAATTAAAAACTTTTATCATGAAAAAAATTCTACTACTCTTTACCATAGCTCTACTATCTAGTAACGCTATTGCACAAGAAAATCAAGACAAACTTTATCTGATTTTTGAATTTATGAAAGTCGATAATGACCAGCAAGCTGCCTATATGGAAACTGAATCATTTTGGCAAAAAATACATGAACAACGTGTTAAAAACGGAGATATCATTGGATGGGATCTATGGGTATTACAACCTGGAGGAGAAGATCAAGGCTATCAATATATGACGGTAAACTTATACAGTGACCCGGTTAAAATGTTTGAAGGAAGCGGTGATTTTCAAGCGGCTCTTAAAGCTGCCTATCCTAACATGTCGGAAGATGAGTTAAATAAAAATTATAATGCAACATCTAAATCCAGAGACTTAGCCGTTAGAATTTATCTGGAACAAATTGATGGTACCAAAGGTGAATTTGATATCCCTCTTGGTACAGTAGCCGCTATTAATTTAATGAAAGTAGCTCCAGGAGATTTCGGAAAATATGAAAAGGCTGAGTCAGAAGTATTTAAACCTTTTCATCAAAAAGAAGTTGACGAAGGTCGAAGAGCAAGTTGGGGCTTACTGAGATACATGGCGCCGGGAGGTAGCGAGACTTTTGCCACTCATATTACTGTGGATATGTATAAAGATTACAATCAAGTTTTTATGGAAAATAATAGTGATGGACCGGCACCAACTGCAGATCAACAAAAAGCAATGCAAGAAGGAGTAGCCTCAAGAGATTTAAAATACAGATATATGGCAACTTTGATCAAAAGAGCCCGTTAAATTAAACAGTTAACAAATTAGAAAAACTCGGAGTTGATCAACTCCGAGTTTTTAAGTTTAAGCTGATACTTTATACTCATTTAAAAATTCTTTTGCTTCAACAATTTCAGGTCGATCACTATTAGAATCTTTTGTTAGCTGGATCAACATTTTAAAATACAGTTTTGATTTATTTATGTCACCCGTCTCTTTTGAAGCAATTGCAGCCCCATAAATACTGTTAAATCTATTAGGGCGACCTTTTAAATTCAATTCATATGCTTCCAGTGCTTCCGATGGTTTATTCATTGCCAATAACATATCTCCTAAGAGCTCTCTTGCCGGTAAAACTTCTCCTGGTGTTACTCCATGCTTTTGAGTGCTATCTTCCATATCGGCAGCCTCTTTCATAAGAGAAATGCCTTTTTCCTGATCACCATTTATAAAATTTAACCAGGCCTTTGATGATTTTATCTCTATCATAACTTGATTGGCATAATATGATTCATCCTTATTTATTAGTTCCTGCCTCAATGAATCAAGGATTACTATTTCATTATTCGCCGAACTAAAGTCTTTAGTGTGTGAAGCACCTAATGCACGTGTAAAATGATGTATTGATTTTTGCCAAGGAAATTTATCCCAATCTACTTCCGAAGCATGTAATTCAAGTTTGGCAGCTTTTTCCCATTGTTTATTTTCTAAAACAATTCGCGCTGGAATTGCAGCAAAAGGGTAGCTTATTGCTTCAAGATTATGCGGATTAATATCGTAAATGGTTTGCAGGTAATTGTTTTGTTCAATAGCATTAATATTGTCTCCTTTTTGTAAATAGGCATATATCAAATAATCCATCGCATGAATTTCATTGGCCCAAACACCATCCATTTCAACTTCTTGAGCATAACATCTTGCGGCTTCAGCCGAATATACGTTAGAGTTTATGGACTCATCCCAAAGTCCAAGTCGTGTAAAAATATGAGAAGGCATGTGCAAGGCATGGGCAGAAGATGGTGCAATTTCAGCATACTTTCTAGCCGTGGTTAAAGCCAAAGGAGCTAGCTCAGGGTTATCATAATTATGAATAATATAATGTGCTATTCCAGGATGGTTGGGCTGGTCAGGAAAAATAGATTCTAATATTTTACCTGCTTTTATTTCATTAATATGATCCTCATCTGTATTATCTGCTGTAGATTTAAGTGCTAAAGCATAGAATATTGCAGCTTCTGTGTCATTTTCATACTTCAAGTAATTTTCTTCCATTTTCTTCTCCATCCTTTTTTCTCTTATTTTATGATCTACTTTATCCCAATCTTTATAGATTTTTCCAATAGCTTCTAAATAATCCTGCTCTCTTTCAGATTTTGGAAGGGATTCTGCAATCTTTAGAATTTTTAAACCCTTGCTCAATACCTCTTCACTCGGTTCAAACCAAATTGTATGGTAAATACTCATAAGTACTCCCCAATAAGCCATAGGGCATTCGGGATCTTCGTCAATTACTTTGACAAAAGCCTTTTCTGCTTCTTCATATTCAAAAGAATGTAGTAAGGAAATTGCTAGATTAAATGTTTCCCGGGTAGAATATTTACAGGATACCATGAACTCAACATCTCCAAAATCAGTTCCTCCACATAAAGCCAGATCTCCTCTTAAAAAATCAATGGAAGCTAATTCCGAATCAGGTTGTGTTTTTTTGTTTTGGCAACTTATCATCAATAAAATTGAAATTAGCGAGATAGTTTTGAATAGTTTCATCATTAGTAGTTTTTAGTTAGTATTCATAAACAGACCATTCTAAGTAATTAAAAAAAATTACACTTATCACAAATGGCTTAAGATTTTGAAAGTAGTTAGGGTAAAGTTACAAAATAATAAATAAGTAACTTTTGTTACATTTGAAATTATTGATTTGGAGAATATTTGTTTCTTTAAATTCTTATCAGCCAGGTATTAGAAACTTTGAGGAATTTAGTAATAAGGAGCGATCATCCAATAAACTACAACTCCACTAACAGCAACATACAACCATAAAGGAAAAGTTATTTTGGCTATTCTTTTATGCCTTTCAAGGTCATTTGTAATAGCTCGTACAAATGTGATCAAAACAAAAGGAATAACAATTATGGACAATAAAATATGGGAGATAAGAACAAAGAAGTAAAAATATTTAAGCCCTCCTTCTCCACCAAAAGGAGTAGAATTTGAAGTCATGTGATAGGCCATATACAATACTAAAAAAATACCCGAAAAAACAATGGCTGTTTTTATTAATGTTTCGTGCAATTTTCTTTTTTTATTTTTAATTGCCCATACTGCCGTTATTAAAATTAAGGTGGTTAAAGCATTTATACCGGCATAAATTGGTGGTAAGAATACGGGTAAATGGTAATCCACTTTTACCCCAAATAATGAAGCTACTACCAGTGGTATTAAGATAGAAAGGATAATGATGACCTTATTATATTTTTTTTCCTTTTTCAAATTTGGATCTTTATTCTTTCAATAAAACAGCAATATCTTCTTTTAGCCATTGAATCTCTTTTGCATCAAGACCGTTATAAAATTTGATAGGATTTTCATCCTCCCCTGTTTTTACAGTTCGTGATCTTATATATCCATCCTTATCGATCAATGCAAATAATCCTGAATGCTCAAAACCACCTTCAACATCAGCATTTTCACCGACATATAATCTAAATCCATCATTTGAAAAAGTATAGATTTCATCTTTATCTCCTGTCATAAAATGCCAATTCTTTAGTGTTGCTCCTTTTTCCTTTGCATAGGCCTTTAAAATTTCTGGTGTATCATGATTTGGATCAATACTAAAAGAAGCTATTCCAAATTCCGGATTACCATAAAATTCATTTTGAATTTTCACCATATTGGCATTCATTTTCGGACAAATCGTTGGGCAGGATGTAAAGAAAAATTCAACAACATAAACTTTATCTTCAAAATCTTTATTGCTGATTATTTTTTTATCCTGATTAGTGAATTCAAAATGAGGAACCTTTTCAAATTTTACCAGTTCTTCCTTGGAAATTGTATTGACTATTTTAGGTAAGGCCCAAATCCCAAAAACTAAAATCACAAAAGCAATAAGGATATAAGAATTTTTTTTCATTGTTATAAGTTTTGAATTTACTGTTTCATGTTTGACTCAGAAGGATAAGCAACATACAAGTAACCAATTTCTAAATTTTTCTTTTATTTTTCTTTAAGGCTAATCTATATTCTGCAAGAACAACCTTTACATCATCAACCATTTCCTGATGAACAGTTGCTACCGATTCTGCATTGTAACCATATAACATCCCGTCAATTAAATCCTCATCATCATTCCTGCCCCGTAAATTCATTTCTCTATCAATGATAAAAGCATAAGGAGTATACAGGTTTTCATTTAGATTATAAGTCGTTTTAAGACTTTCAAACATATTTTGCACTTCATTTTTGGTACCAAAGATAAAATTCCATTTATCTACATTTGTGGTCGCCCCCAATTCTTTTTTTAATTGTTTTGCTTTTTCTTCAGAACCTTTTGGTAAAACCACGACAAATTGAAAATCCTTAAAGCCATAAAAATGCTTGTAGATCTTTTCATTTAAATTCAATGCATTGGTTTTATGTTGTAAAAGATCTTCACCAAAAAAACACAGAATACTTATTCTTTTTTGAAGTGAAACACTATTTTCAGATCTAAAATCAACAACATCATCAACATTATTGGTCAATACCGGAAGTTTGGCAAAATTATTTGTTCCGGTCAGTAAAAATAGATAGAAAATTAATGGTCCAAAAAAAAGGATTGACAATATTATTTTATTTCTTAATTTTTTCTTTTCCATGCTTATTTAATATCATTACGAATTTAAAAATAGTTTGTCAATTTTTTAATTTAGATGAGATCCCACTTTCAGCGGGATTAGTTCAATTTACTATTTTTTATTCTCCATTAACACTACGAATTTAAAAATAGAATTTCAATAAAAAAAGCGTTTTGAACATTCAAAACGCCACAATAATTATTTTGATTTTTTTAATTATATGTCCATCTTGTCCACACATTAAGAATCTCGTTTAAAGAACCTCCTTCGTATAAAAGATAAAAAGCCAAATAAGCAATTAAAAAAAATACCGGCCAAACAATTGCGCGTCTGAACCAGGTTTTTTCATCCTTTAAATGCATAAAATACCATGCAATTCCATAAGCCTTTACCAAGGTTAAAATAAGAAAGATCCAGTTTAACAAACTTGTACCTAGTATTGACGTTAAGTGTAGGGCATCTGGTTTTGTTATTCCCAAAAAAACTTCAACTATGGTTACTAAAGACAGAAAGCCAAATACTTTCCATATTAAGACTGTATGTGATTGTGTGTGTGACATCTTTATTTTTTATATTTTAAATTAAATAGAAGAATGTAAATACAAATACCCAAACCAAATCAACAAAGTGCCAATAAAGTCCAACTTTTTCGACCATTTCGTAATGACCTCTTCTTTGATATGTACCAATGATAACATTAAAAAATATGATAATATTGATCAGAATTCCTGAGAATACGTGAAATCCGTGAAATCCTGTAATAAAGAAAAAGAAATCAGCAAATAAGGTTTTACCATATTCATTTTCTTTCAAATTGGCCCCCTGTACTACATGTGTAGCTCTCTTGAGCAGATCATTTGCTTCCTCTCTGTTTATTATTGTTTTTTCTTTCGTATCTAAATTTATTTGTTCCGTTCGCATTGCAATTTCCGGATGATTTGCAAATCCCTCTTTTACCTGTTGTAAGCTTACAGTAGGTAAAGCTGCTTCTGATTGAAACCAAATACCATTACTTTTTGTTTGTCTGATTCTTTCTGTATGCGTATCTGATCTGAAACTTTCTAAAGTAACCTGCTTTCCTCCTTCATCAACAAATTGAACAATCTTACCATCATTAAGCGCAACAGCTCCATAACTGCCATGGATAAAAGTTTTCCACTCCCATGCTTGAGATCCCAGGAATATTAAACCTCCAACAATGGTTAAACCCAAATATAAAATCACTTTTCCTTGCTTCATTTGTTTCCCTGCATCAACCGCAAGCACCATTGTAACCGATGAAAAGATCAGAACGAAGGTCATAAATGCCACATAATACATTGGAAAATCACCATGAACAAATGGAATATGGGTAAATACTTCATCGGCAATAGGCCATGAATCTAAAAATTTAAATCGTATCAAGCCGTAAGCTCCTAAAAATCCGGAAAAAGTAAGGGCATCAGACATGATAAAAAACCACATCATCATTTTACCATAACTCGAGCCAAATGGTTGATTTCCACCACCGCTCCAGGTTTGTCCCTTTGGGGATTCAGCAATAGTTGCCTCCATATAAAGTAAGATTTTTTTAATTGATCAAAACTATTTTAAAATAAAATATGATTTTTATCATGTTTTAGCTTAAAAAGCAAAAATATAAAAATAATTGACAAATAAAATCAATAAATACAAAATATCTGATTTTAACCCGTTTATAACGGGTTTAACCAATAAAATAGAAGAACAAGAAAAGATAAATCCAAAGCGCATCAACAAAATGCCAAAAAATAGCTCCTAATTCTAAGCCTAACGACCTTTCGGCGCTATATCTTTCTTTTAAACTCTTATACAAAACGCGGACAAGGACCAATATTCCCGCAAAAATATGAAACAAGTGGGCTAAGGTGATAACATATAAAAATGATGAGGAAACATTACTTTGCTTTCCTGTAAAATACAATCCTGCATCAATTAATTGCGTAAATCCCTGAAATTGAAAAAAAACAAATCCTAAGCCCAATATTAAAGTAAATGCTAAAAAGGTTGATGTTTTTGATTTGTTGTTCTGATGGATAAATTTTTTAGCAAAATAAAAAGTAATACTACTTAAAATTATTAAAATAGTACTGATATAAAAAGCCGTGGGCAAGTCAAAAGTCACCCAGTCTTCACGCTTTTTACTCACGACATAAGCACTGGTCAAACCTGCAAACATCATGGTCATGCTTATCATTGAAAACCATAACATTTGTTTGTACGTTTTTTCTTTAGTTTTTTGTTGCATCTTTATTAATGTAAAAATTTATCAATTACGAAAATTATTTGGATCAAAGTTATGTATAAAACACTTGAAAGCATCAATTTTCTTGCTATTATATTAGTTTGTTCCTTGTGTAATTTCACTCCGAAATACAACATAATCATTCCTAAAATAAATATAAATATTGCAGAAACGGGTAACAAATATAAACTTCCCGTAAGTCTTAATACCGGAAAAACAGAAACCACCAACATAAACGAGGTGTATATGATGATTAGTTTTGAAGCTTTTTGATTTTTTTCTCCGGTAGGCATTAAATTAAACCCAGCTTTTTTGTATTCTTCGAATTGTAGCCATCCAATAGCCCAAAAATGAGGAAACTGCCAAAAGAATTGTATCATAAAGAGCATTCCGGCTTCGATCCCAAATTGGCCGGTTGCCGCAACCCAACCTAACATAAAAGGGATAGCTCCAGGGATGGCTCCTACAAATACCGATAAGGGTGTTATTGGTTTTAGAGGTGTATAGGCACTCGTATATAAAAAAATTGAAATGGCGCCAAATAAAGCTGTTTTTGCATTAATGCTATATAAAATCAAAACACCTGCAATAGTAAGAATAACTGCTATGATCATTGCGATATTTACTGATAACCTTCCTGCAGGAATGGGCCTGTCTTTAGTACGGATCATCAATGCATCGGGTACTCTCTCAATAATTTGATTGAAAGCATTAGATGCTCCTACCATGCAATACCCTCCAATAGCCAATAAGATCAGTGTTTTATAATGTACAGTATCTACAGCTAATAAGTAACCAGCTATAGATGAAAAAACAACACTAAGCGACAAACCAAACTTTGTAAGTTGCTTAAAATCATCAAGCCTATTATAATTTACTGTTGTTGTTTTCAAGATAGAAGATCCCTTGGTTTAAAATCGCTGCAAATATATTTATTAAATAAAGATTTGCAATAAAAAAGAATACTTAAAAAAAAATTAAAAAAGGCTTTGGGATTTATGAAAATGTATTAAATTTGCCCCCGCAAACGAAAGCTTGTCATGTTCATAAACATATTG
>Ga0209013_10000369_pt1 | contig 39938 bp, 40 predicted proteins | sample Cruoilmetagenom2_FD_187291 | JGI IMG/M metagenome (GOLD analysis project Ga0209013, IMG submission 187291) | Oil polluted marine microbial communities from Coal Oil Point, Santa Barbara, California, USA - Sample 2 (SPAdes) (version 2) | ecosystem: Environmental > Aquatic > Marine > Oil seeps ...
ATGGCAAGACGGTCTGCCGTAGAGTGCGCCTCGCACCTGCTGGTATGCAGGCGGTTAACCCTTGTCGATGACGCGCTGATTGGCAAAGGGTTGGACCACTTACTTCGCATTGTCGCGATGCAGACGTCGATGATCAAATCGACCTCCACGAAAACCCTTGAAACCCGGCAACGGTAACGGCAACGGGCTCGGGACGACGCGGACAGAGCCCATGATTTCAAGTCTTCGGTGTGAGTGTTCCCTAAGTTAGCGCGTGTGCGGTCTACCCGGCCCCTTGACCAGGATCAAGGACGGCTTCCAAAGCAGGTTCCATGATGGCCGTGTAAGTTGCAGGCTAGCCTGCAAAGGAGGCACGATGGGTAGAGACGAGGCGAAGAAAGACGAAGCGTTGGCGACGGATCGCGCCAGCAAGCTGATCGAGCTGGTCGAGGTCGCCCCGGGGGCGATCGTGAGCCGCGTCCTGGCGAAGTCCGCGGGCGGGAGCGTGACCCTATTCGCATTCGACAGCAACCAGGGGCTGTCCGAGCACACGGCGCCGTTCGACGCGTTGGTCCAGCTCGTGAACGGAGCGCTCCAGGTAGTTATCGGCGGAACCGAGGTGAAACTCGAACCTGGGGAAATCGTTCGGATGCCCGCAAACGTGCCGCATTCGCTCCGCGCACCCGAGCCCTGTCGCATGCTGCTCACCATGCTGCGGGAGTCCGACCAGGAGGGCTGAGTCGTGTCCGTACGAGAAGTGATCAAGATCGACGAAGAACTGTGTGACGGTTGCGGCGACTGTGTCACCGCCTGCGCCGAGGGTGCGATCGCCATCATCGACGGCAAGGCCCGCCTGGTGAGCGACACCTACTGCGACGGTCTGGGGGCATGTCTCGGACACTGCCCCCAAGGGGCGATCACCATCATCGAGCGCGAGGCGGCGGTATTCGACGAGGCCGCGGTGGAGCAACACCTGGCGGAGCAGCGGCGACAGCAGGCGCTACCAAAGGCAGGTCCGCAGCTCTCGGTCATCTCACCGCTCGCCAGGGCAGGAGGAGGTTGCCCGGGATCCCGCGCGCAGATCATGGAGCCGGCTTCTCCGGCGACCCCGTCAGCCGGGGTGGACCCCGCGTCGCAGCTTCGCCACTGGCCGGTCCAACTCCACCTGGTACCGCCGACCGCAGTCTTCTTCCAGGACGCGGAGGTACTGCTGGCCGCAGACTGTGTGGCCTTCGCGGTCGGCGGCTTCCATCAACGGTTTCTCAGCGGACGGTCCCTGGCCATCGCTTGCCCGAAGCTCGACAGCAATCAGGATGTGTATTTGGAGAAGCTGGTGGCGATGATCGACGAAGCCGGAATCCGCAGTCTGCGGGTGATGGTGATGGAAGTCCCTTGTTGCGGCGGCCTCGTACGGCTGGTCGAGGAAGCTCTTCGACGGGCGCGGAGAGCGGTCACAGTGGATTGTCTCGTGGTCGGCACCCAGGGGCAGATCCTCGGTGAGTACGCCATCAACGGCTGATGACGTCGGACTCATCCGATGTGTTGAGCCAGGCAGTCGTTGGCTCGTGCATAATTCAAGTTACAATCAGCACGGCGGGATAGCGGCCGGGAAGGAAATCGGCGCTGCTGCCGTTGAGATCTCCGAGGAGGACGCATGATCGTCGATCGCCGCGCCGTCGTCGCGAGCGCGCTTAGCATCGCAGCTCTTTTCTCTGGGAATCTGTCCGGGCAGGAGCCGGCGGAGCTCTCTTTTGGCGTCAAGGAGTCAGCGCTCGAGTTGGGAAAAGTGATGGCCGGCCAGACCCTGACCGCGATCTTCGTTTTCCACAACCGAGGGCCCGACGACGTCCACATCATTCGTGCCAAACCCTCCTGAGGCTGCACGTTGGCCGAGTACGACTCGGTCATCCCGGCAGGTGGGTCGGGAACGTTGACCGCTAATATGAAGACCTCACCGGTGCAGAACGGCCGGATCTCTAAGAGCATCTCGGTCGAGACCGACGCACCCGGCGCCCGTTCGCTCCGACTTCGTTTTAGCGCCCAGGTCGAGGCGCCGATTCTCGTAAAGCCCCGGCTGCGATTCATCATCACTGCGGTCGAGGGCGAGGCGGCAAGTCGCCGAATTTTGCTCCATCGCACCGACGGCAAGGCCCTCGAGGTGAAGGGTCTGGAGACCGGAAACGCGGCCCTGGTCGCGAAGTCTACCGCGGTGACCAAGAAGACGAGGGAGGGGGGTCTGGAGGCCGAGCCGGGCGACATCTGGCTCGATCTGGCGACGAATCCCTCGGAGCGTCTGGCCAACAGCAACGGCTCAGTGCGCCTGTCGACCAACCACCCCGATCTGCCGACGCTCGACGTTCCCTACACCGTTCGGGTGCGACCGCTGATCGAGCTGCGACCGGCTGCTGTCCGTCTGCGGTTCTCGCAAGGGTCGGGAGGACGCCGTCGCTCGACCGTCTCCCTGACGGGAAACAGCGGGCGGAAGTTCAGGATCACCGGCGCCGAGGTCTCTCACCCCGAACTGTTCTCCGCCACGATCAACTCGCAGGGTTCTGCCTCGAGACACACGATGTGGGTTGGTCTGGTCGACGATTTGACCGCAGATTCGGTGAGCGGCCCCATCCAGGGTTTCGTGCGGATTCGAACCGATGATCCGGCTCGCCCGCTCATCGAGCTTCCGGTGGAAGTGACTGTTGTAAAGTCAGCCGGCCGGCGCACGATGCACGGGAAACCCGTGCCCCAGAAGACTCCACAGCCTACAACCGGCGGCGCCGGGTAAACCGAATCCGTGTCCCTGCCCGGGCCCGAAAGGGAGTCGCTTTTCTGAAGTCGTGAGGTTCTCAATGAGACCTGAAACCTGCGACCTGCGACCTGTCGCCTGAGACTTGGGACCTGGTACCTGAGACCTGGTACCTGAGACCTTAAGCCCTAACGGCTCGAAGTAACCGGCGCCGAGGTGATGAAGCGCCACACCGGGTCGCCCTCCACCTTCTCCAGGGTCGAGGCCTCAATCTCAGGCCGGAATTTCGCGAGCAGGGACCCGAAGGCGATCCCCGTGGCAGCTCGTTCAAGGGCGGGGAAGGTCCGCACATCGCCGCGGCCGAGGAAGCACTGCCAGAGGGACTCGCGATAGGCCGGCCGGGTGAGGCGGAAGTTCCCCAGGCCTCCCAGTGCCTTCTCCACCAGAGACATTCGCCGGCGGGCCTCCTTTCGGGTCAACATCCGCTCACGCGAGTAGGGAGTATAGGGCTTGGGTACGAGCACGTTGAACCCCGCGTGAAGGGTGCCCATGTGGCCCCTCTCCCGCCCGTGAACCAACATCACCGAATGCACCTCTTGAAGAAGCTCGGCGATGCCCAGGAGGTCTTCATCGGTCTCCTCGGGAAGCCCGATGATGAAGTACATCTTGAGATTCGAGATGCCGCATCGCTGGGCAATCTCCACAGCCTCGACGATCGTCCGATTGGTGATCGGCTTGTTGAGGCGTCGGCGGAGCTCGTCGGTTCCCGTTTCCGGGGCGATCGTGACCGAGCGGGCGCCGGAGGCAGCGAGGGGCTTCAGCACCTCCGGCCGCATGGCCGGAATGCGTAGCGAGGAGAGGGCAACGTTGAGGCCCAGGCTCCGGCACCGCTCGAGAATCTCTGCAAGTCGAGGATGGTCACCCACGGCGGTAGCCACGAAACCCACCCGGTCGGTGATCGTGCGCAGCCGTTCAATCCGTTCGAGAATATTCTCAGCGGGGTAGCTTCGGAGACGGCCGTAGTTATAGCTCACCCAGCAGTAGCGGCACTTTTCCGGACACCCGCGCGACATCTCCACGAGTCCGCGGTTCCTGTACTCGGTGTGCGGTGTGACGACGTGGGATACGGGGACCATCGCCCTTTCGCCCATTTCGGCGTCCCGTTTCTCGACGCGGCGTCGTCGCCCTGAGGGTTTCCCGTCGGGATCAAGATGGTGTGAGGGCACGAAGTACCCGTCGCGCTCGGCGAGCACCTCGAGCAGGCGCTTGCGATCGGAGATTTCGAGAGCTGTCTCGAGAAGCGCCGGCCACAGAAGCTCGGCCGACCCGAGCACGAAGACATCCACCGCCGGCGCCAGGGGGAGTGGGTTGATGGAGGCCACGGCCCCTCCCACCACCAGCAGAGGATGACCGTCATTCCGCTCCTGGCGGCGGAGGGGGATCCCCGCGGCGTTGAGGGTTGCGAGAAGGTTGGCGGCGTCAAGCTCGAAGGAGCAGCTCCACGCCAGGACGTCGAGATCACCGAGAGGGTTGCCGCCTTCCAGGGTGTGTCCGTCGCACGGTGAACCGGCGAAGAACCGTTCCACCCCCACGTCGGCGCAGGAGGCGGCAAGTTCGACGACCCATTGGTAGGCGAGCGAGGACATCCCAAGGTGGTAGGAGTTGGGATAGCCCACGCCCACCCGTAGGCGGCCCGCCGAACTCACTCGGAGGCTGCGGTGTTCGGCGGCCAGCAGTCGATGACGCTCGTTTCTCACCAGTTGTCAGGATAGCTGTACAATGGCTTTCTTGCTTGTTCAAGGAAGGACCCGCCGAATTGTGACCGCCAGGAACGCCCGGAAATTAGTAATCCTGCAAATCTCACCAGGGTCCGTTGCGAGGGCGGCGAGGTGCGGTGCCCAGTGGGGTTTTCGACTCAGAGGTCCGGTCGGGATCCCCAGTGCCGTCCGCCGATGGGGTTCGTGCGCCGAGATCGAGGCGCTCGGAGAAGTCGATGCCCGAGCATCGTCGACGACGAGCAACGAAGAAATCGGCCACGACCCCCATCGGCCCGGAGGGTTGCGGCGGCATTGCCCCGCCTTCGTCGTTGCCGCTCCTCGGCGATGGAGGAACATCGCCATCGTCGCGGCGCCTAGAATCCGGGGCAATGGCGCCCGCAACGGACGACGCTGGGGATCCCGACCGGACCTCGCAGGGTGCGGAGGCGTACTCAACAGTACGTCGAGAACCCCGAGGCGAGAAAACAACGCTGGGTGTGGCGCATCGCCGACCGCAGCAGGAGGCTGGTGAGATATGCAGGGTACACCCCTTCTCGTTGCCATCGACGGTCCCGCGGGTGCGGGAAAGTCCTCCGTGGCAGCCCTTCTTGCGAATCGCCTGGGTATTCCCTATCTGGATACCGGCGCCATGTACCGGGCGGTTGCGCTGCTCGCCATCCGCGACGGACTCGCGAGCCCGCTGGATGAGACGGCGATCGGGCGGGTGGAAGAGCTGCTCGAGAATCACTCGATTCACGTTAAGGCGGCGGAGGACGGCACCCGAGTCTTCATCGACGAAAAGGACGTGAGCTCCCTGATTCGCACCCCGGAGATCTCGTTGATGGCCTCCGCCGTGTCCGCCCTGCCCGAGGTGCGAAGATCGCTCGTGGCGGAGCAGCGCCGCCTCGGTCTCGCCATGGGTGGGGTGATGGAAGGACGCGACATCGGAACGGTGGTCCTGCCGGACGCCCAGGTGAAAATCTACCTCACGGCGGGGACGAATGAGCGTGCTCGCCGCCGACATCGAGACCTCGGCGACGCGGCGGAAGAGACGAGCCTTGACGAAGTGCGGGCCCAGCAACGGCAGCGAGACCTCCAGGACACGTCGCGCGCGGAGTCGCCCCTACAGGTGGCGCGCGGATCGGTGGTGGTGGACACCACAGGCATGACGCTTGACGAGGTCGTTGGGCGGTTGCTCGAGGAGGTTGAAGGAAAGGTCCCGGGACGGCTTGACAGTCGCGATGGGAATCCGTAAGGTCACGGAACAACTGAGTCTAGATGCACTTTGAGGTGTGGCTAGCGAGAAGGAGCAGACTTGAACATAGACCCTGAGATGAACGGAGATCAGGAAAGCGAAGAGGGGACCGATGAGCTCTCGATGGAGCAGCTCATGGAGTCTTCCCTTCAGTCCCTGAAAGAAGGAGAGGTCGTACACGGCATCGTCGTCGCCGTGAACGACGACGAGGTTCTGGTCGATATCGGGTACAAGTGCGAAGGAAGCGTTCCGGTCGCTGAGTTCACCGATTCTGAGAGCGGGGAGATTCAGGTTCACGTGAACGACGAGGTCGAGGTCTTCGTCGAGCGCCTCGACGAGATGGAGGGGCGGGTACGCCTGTCGCGGAACCGCGCCGCCCAGCTCAAGACCTGGCGGTCGATCGAGGAGGCATTCAAGGCGGGTACGCCGGTACGAGGGCAGGTGCTCGAGCGGGTGAAGGGCGGTCTATCCGTGGACATCGGAGTCCGCGCCTTTTTACCCGGATCGCTGGTTGACCTACGGCCGAATCGGAGGCTCGAGGACTATCTCGAACAGGAGATCGAGGCCCGAATCATCTCGTTCGATCGTCGGCGGTCGAATGTGGTGCTGTCACGAAAGGCTATCCTGGAGGAGGAGCAGGGTCACGTTAAAGAGGAGACCATGGCCGCCCTCGAGGAGGGCAAGCTCGTCTCGGGGGCCGTGAAGAACCTCACCGACTACGGTGTTTTTGTCGATCTGGGCGGTCTGGACGGTCTGCTCCACATCACGGACATTTCGTGGGGGCGCGTGGGTCACCCCAGCGAGTACTTCGCGGTCGGTGACGAGGTCGACGTGGTGGTTCTCCGCTTCGACCGGGAACGCGAAAGGGTCTCCCTCGGGTATAAGCAGCGTTTCGAGGATCCCTGGATCCTGGTTCCCGAGAAATACCCGGTCGGGAAGAGGGTCGAAGGGAAGGTCGTCAGCATCGTGGACTACGGCGCATTCGTCGTCATCGAAGAGGGCGTCGAGGGCCTGATCCACGTGAGCGAAATGTCGTGGACGAAGAAAGTCAAGAATCCGCGGTCGATCCTCGAGGTGGGCCAGGAGGTGGAGGTCGTGGTCTCCGAGGTCGACGCCGAAAAGCGCCGACTCTCGTTGTCTCTGCGCGCCATCGAACCCAACCCCTGGGAGCAGGTCGCCGAGTCGTACAGCGTAGGCAGCCGGATCCAGGGAGTGGTCCGCAATCTCACCGATTTCGGCGCCTTCATCGAGATCGTTCCCGGCGTCGACGGACTCGTCCACATCTCCGACATGTCGTGGACCAGGCGAATCAACCATCCTTCGGAGGTCGTGCAGAAGGGCGATGAGGTCGAGGCCGTGATTACCTCGGTCGACGCGTACAACCAGCGCATCTCCCTGTCCATGAAAGAGCTCCTTCCCAACGAGTGGGAGGAGTACGCCAATTCGCATGGTGTTGGTGATGTGGTCGGCGGGACGGTCACCAACGTCACCGATTTCGGTGTTTTCGTCGAACTCGCCCCCGGTGTCGAGGGGCTCTGCCACATCTCGGAAATCGATCGCGACGAAGGTCTGGCCCTCGCAGAGAAGTTCGATGTCGGGCAGCAGGTTCGCTGCCGCGTCCTCCGTGTCGACTGGAGTGAGAGCCGAATCGGCCTGACCATGCGCGGCATCGATCAGGACGACGCGGGCGAAGGGGCCGCGGCTGAAGAAGGCGTTTCGGAGAGCGTCGACACCGTGATGGCCGCCGCGTTGCGTGCCGGTGGGTTGGTCGATGCCGTGACCGAGGAAGAAGGCGCTGCCGCCGAGGAAAAAGCGACTGAGGAAGTGGCGGCCGCAGCCGAAGTAGAGGCGGTCGTGGAAGAAGAGGCCGCTGCCGAGGAAGAAGCGGTCGTGAAAGAAGAGGCCGCAGCCGAGGAAGAAGCGGTCGTGAAAGAAGAGGCCGCAGCCGAAGAAGAAGAGGTTGTGGAAGAAGAGGCCGCAGCCGAGGAAGAAGCGGTCGTGGAGGAAGAGGCCGCAGCCGAGGAAGAAGCGGTCGTGGAAGAAGAGGCCGTAGCTGAGGAAGAAGCGGTCGTGAAAGAAGAGGCCGCAGCCGAAGAAGAAGAGGTTGTGGAAGAAGAGATCGCAGCCGAAGAAGAGGCGGTCGTTGAAACAGAGGCTTCTGGCGAGGAAGAACAGGCCGCGGCTGACGAAGAAGCGGACGCCGAGGAGGGTGAAACCGACTCTGGCGAGACCTCGGAAGATGGCGAGGAGGAAGCTACCGCCAAAGCCGAAGACGAGCTGAAGGAGAGTTGAGCCATGGCCCGCAAAGGAATGTCGGAAAAGAAGGAGCGTACGATATGACGATGACCAAGGCGGACCTGGTAGAGGTGGTGGTGGAAGCTGCGGACGTGCCTCGCAAGCAAGCTGACGAGGTGGTACAGGTGATTCTGGACAGCATCATCACTGCGCTCGGCCGTAATGAGAAGGTCGAACTGCGGGGCTTTGGATCATTCCGCATTCGGCAGCGCGGCGAACGCACGGGTCGCAACCCCAAGACGGGTGCGCAGGTCCACGTTCCGCCGAAGAAAATTCCCTATTTCAAGCCCGGGAAACACCTCAAGGAAGAGCTGCTGAAGCAGTGAGCGGTTGAGGTGGAAACCCTCTTCGCCCCATGGCGACTCGAGTACCTCACCGCGGCCGACAGCCGTGATCGAAGCGTGTGCATTTTTTGTCGCGCCCATGCGTCGGATGACGACCGTACGACCCTGACCCTGTGGCGCCGTTCGCGCAGCTTCGCCCTGCTCAATCTCTACCCCTACACCACCGGCCACAGCATGATCGCGCCGGTGAACCACTGCAGCGACCTCACAGAGCTCGACGACGAAACCACCGCCGAGATGATGCGGGGGGCGAGGATCCTGATGGAGGTGCTCCGCGAGCTGTACAAGCCCCACGGCTTCAATGTCGGCTTCAATGTGGGTGAGGCGGCGGGAGCCGGGATCGAGGAACATCTCCACCTGCACGTGGTGCCGCGCTGGCGGGCCGACAACAACCTCATGGGCGTTGTCGGCGGAACCCGCGTCATCCCCGAGAATCTTGAGACGACCTTCGATCGAATGGTAGAGGCCATCACCCGATCGGAGGGGGGACGACAACAATGAGGGAAAAGTCCAAGAAGGCGAAAGCTACACAAGGGGATGGCGGAAATGAACAGAAGGCGTCGCCCATGGTTCTGGCGGCGGCGTGGTTCATTCCCGGCGCCGGGCACTGGATTCTCGGAAAGAAAGTCCGTGCGGCTGTATTCGCGGCGGTTGTAGTCTCCGCGTTCGTGACCGGCATCCTGCTGCAGGGTGAGCTCGGCACTCCGAAACCCCAAAACCCATTCTCCTGGCTTGCGACTTTTGCCTGTTTCGGTAACGGTATTCTGTATCTGACCCGTATGACTTGGCTCAACGGTGTCGGCGGATTTCTCGCCGGCATACCATTTGACCTGCAGGGCGGCGGCAATCCCTCTGTCGCCGGTTTTGCATACGGAAACACTTTTCTTTACACCGCCGGGCTCATGAACCTGCTCACGGTACTTGACGTCTCCGACATCGCGCGCGGGGAAAAGAGCTGAAATGGACCACCTGGCGCTCCTCCTCTGGCACGCCCTATTGGTCTCGGTGTTCTTCGCGTTTCTGTGGCGACAAACCGCCAAGGGGCGTCGGAATCTTTTTCTCAGGACCTTTCTCATCATGGTGATTGGCGGGGTTCTCCTCGGCTGGCTGATGTACCCGTTCCCTTAGCTCGGGCTATAGCGTGAAACACCCCGAAATTTTGATCGTTGCGGGCGAGGTCTCCGGCGACATCCACGGTGGCAACCTGCTCCGTGAGCTCGTCCGGATCGTACCCGAGATCCGCGTTTTCGGGGTCGGTGGCGATCGTCTTCTGTCAGCGGGTCTCGATCCGGTGGCGACGACCGACGACCTCGCCCACATGGGTCTCGTGGAGGTGTTGCACGAGCTTCCGCGGATCCGCCGGGTGATGCTCGACCTGGTTGGCGAAGTAGAAAAACGCCGGCCGGATCTCGCGGTGCTGATCGACTCGCCGGACTTCAATCTCCGTCTGGCGAAGCGCCTTCGCCAGCGCGGGGTTCCGGTCGTCCTCTATGTGTCACCCCAGCTCTGGGCCTGGCGGAGCAGCCGGGTCCGCCAGGTGAGGCGGCTCGCGGAAGAGGTGCTTTGCATTCTGCCGTTCGAGGTTCCCTTTTACGAGGAGCGCGGGGTTCGAGCCCGCTACGTGGGGCATCCGCTGGTCGACGAGATTGCCCGGGTGGGGTTGCTCCAACAGCCGAAAGCCCGGGTGGACGGCCGGCTGGGCCTGCTCCCGGGGTCTCGGACAATGGAGGTCCGGCAGCTCCTCCCGGTGATGTTGCGGGCTCTGGAGAGGATGCCTGTGGAACAGGTGAATGATGCTGTCCTGGTTGAGGCGCCGGGTATGGCGCAGGCGATTGATACCGTTCTCGACCAATGTGGATCCGACCGACGGATGCGACGCATCACCGGCGAGAGCCGGCGGCGCGAGCTCGCGGCCAGCTCGCTGGCCTGGACGGCCTCGGGGACCGCGACCCTGGAGTGCGCCCTGCTCGGCGTCCCGATGGTCGTGGGATACCGGCTCCAGGCCCTTTCCTTCGCGATAGCCCGCCTGCTCGTCCGAGTGCCGAACGCGGCACTTGTGAACCTCATCGCCGGCTCGACGATCGCCCCGGAGCTGCTGCAGAAGGCCTGGGAGCCGCAAGGCCTGGCCGCGATCTCCACCGGTCTCCTGGCCGACGGAACCGAGATGCAGCGAGCCAAGCTGGTTGAAGTACGCGAACGGCTGGGCAGCCCAGGCGCCTCCCGTCGGGCGGCCGAGGCGGTGGCCGAGCACCTCACCCGGTGACCTAGTGTACGGCGAGAAACGTGAATCTCTCGACCTTCTACCAACAGTACTCTCTGCAGGAAGGTAACCAGTTGGCTATGAGCTATGGGCCATGGCAAGTCGGATGCAGGGAGCAGGTCACAGGTACCAGGTTGCAGGTCACACCGGGTGCAGGCTGCAGGGCAAATCCGTTAAAGAGACGTGAGACCTGAAGCCTGTGACCTGAGGCATGAGACCCGAACCCGGCGGGGCCGGGTTCGGTAGGTGTTAGAATCCCGCGGCTGGAGGTTCGATGGCAAAGGTCTCGACGGCACAATCACAGGTTGGTAGCTCACGGCCCGTGCGCGTGGGGATGATCAGCCTCGGCTGCGCCAAGAACCTGGTCGACGGGGAGATGATGCTGGGCCACCTTCAGCGGGCGGGAGTCGAGGTCACCGCCGAGGCCTCAAAGGCCGACGTGGTGGTGATCAACACCTGTGGTTTCATCACCGACGCCAAGCGTGAGTCCATCGACTCGATCCTGGAGGTTGTGGAAGGCAAGAGGCGGGGCGACGTTCGTCGCCTGGTTGTTGCAGGTTGTATGGCGCAGGCTTATGCGAACGACCTCCGCCGTGAGATTCCCGAGATCGATGCCTTCGTGGGCCTCGACGAGCTCGAGCGGATCACCGAGGCAGTGCGCGGAGAGCTGGCGTCCCACGTCCCCGATCAGCGTGGCGCTCTCAAAATATACGACCACAGCAATCCACGGCTCGTTTCCACCGGCGGATATGCCTACCTGAAGGTCGCGGAAGGCTGTGACAATCCCTGTTCCTTCTGCCACATCCCGGCGATGCGCGGCGCCTTTCGTTCGCGCAGGATCGGTGATCTTGTATGCGAGGCCAGGCATCTCGAGGAGTTGGGCATCCAGGAGCTGGTTCTGATCGCCCAGGACACCACGCGCTATGGCGAAGACCTCGGGTTCGATAACGGCTTGCGGCATTTGGTGGAGTCGTTGTTGGCCGAGACCGCGATTCCCTGGATCCGATTCCTGTATGCCTACCCGGCAACTCTCGATTTTGGTCTCTTCGACCTCATGGCTTCCGAGGAGCGGTTTCTTTCCTACCTCGACGTCCCTCTTCAACACGCCAGTCGTACGGTTCTCAAGGCGATGCGGCGTGGAGGGGACTCCCGCAGCTACCGTTCGTTGATCGAGCGCGCGCGGACGACCGTCCCGAATCTCGCCGTGCGCACCACCTTCATCGTCGGATTCCCCGGCGAGGACGATGCCGAGTTTGCCGAGTTGATGGACTTCGTCCGCGAAATCCGTTTTGATCATCTCGGCGTCTTCACCTACTCCTGGCAGGAGGAGAATCCCGGCGCAGATCTGGGAGACCCCGTGCCCGAAGATCTCAAGCAGGCCCGTCGAGAGGAGCTCCTCGAGCTCCAACAGACGATCGCCCTCGAACGCAACAGAGAGCTGCTCGGAAGGACGCTGCCGGCTCTTGTTTCCGGATCGCTGGCAGAGATGGATCTCCTTCTCGAGGGGAGGCTGCAGCGGCAGGCGCCCGAGATCGACGGGCGCCTTCTTATTAATGACGGGACCGCTTCTGCAGGATCGCTGGTGGAAGCTGAGATCCTGGAGGCCCACCCCTACGACTTGGTGGGCCGGATCGTCCGCCTTCTTCGTGAGGGGGTTTCCGACACGGCCTCAAGACTTCCGGTGAGACCGGGCTAGGAGCAGAGGTGGAGATCCTGCGCGATCCGATCGGCAATGATGACCCGCCACAGGGATCGGTCATCAGTATCGGCAACTTCGACGGCGTGCACATCGGGCACCAGGCGGTCTTACGTCACGTCGTGGAGCGGGCGGACGCGCTGGGAACCTCGGCGTTAGCCATGACCTTCGATCCCCACCCGGTCAAGTTGTTGCGGCCGAGCGAGGCCCCACGACTTCTCACCACCCTCGAGCAACGCCTTGCGCTGATCGCCCTGACCGGAATCGGGTCGACGCTGGTTCTGCCTTTCACACATCGGGTGGCGCGAATGACGGCCAGCGATTTCGTACGTGGCGTCCTGGTCGAGCGGCTGGCGGTACGCGAGATCTATATCGGAGCGAACTTCCGCTTCGGAGCCGACCGCAGTGGGGAGGTCGAGCTGTTGAAGTCGATGGGGGAGGAGCTGGGCTTTCGCGCCGCGGCGGCGCCGATTGTCACGATGAAAGGAGACGTCGTTTCTTCGAGCAGGGTTCGGGCTGCGGTGGCGGCGGGGCGCATGGAAGAGGCGGGCGCGCTGCTCGGGCGAGCGGTGTTCATCGATGGCTGCGTGCTCGAGGGCAAGAAGCTCGGACGGACCCTGGGTTTTCCGACCCTCAACATCGAGGTCGAGAACGAGTTCGTGCCCTCCCACGGGGTCTACATCACGGTGGTTCACATCCCGTCCTTCGGGAGGTCGTTCCCGGCGGTGACCAACATTGGGGTGCGTCCCACCGTCTACCAGAACTCGCTCACGACCGTGGAGAGTCACCTGCTCGATTTCACCGCCGATGTTTACCGTGAGCGAGTGCGGATCTTCTTTCTTCGTAAGCTCCGTGAGGAGCACACCTTTCCTTCCACCTTGGAGCTGATGGCACAGATTCGAATGGACGTCGAGGAGGCACGCGGCTTTTTCTCCGAGCACCTTGTCCAGGATCTGTCGCTGATCCTACCGTGAGCCTCGTCAGTCTCCTCATTTTGCTGGCTGCGTTGATGGCCTCCACGGTCATCCTCCTTCTCGTTCTCGCTGCGATCTGGTGGTTTGACCGGTACGACCGCGAACCGCTCCACATCGTGGCAGCGGTCTTCGGCTGGGGTGCATTGATCGCGCCTCCCGTGGCGCTCACGGCGCTTTCCGTTTTCGAATCTGCGCTTGCCTCCAGCGCCCTTTCCGACACGCTGCTGTTCATCTGGGTGATGGGGGCTGCCCCGGTGGTGGAGGAGTTGATCAAGGCGGTCGGTGTGCTGCTGGTGGTGGTTCTCACCGCTGAATTCGACAACCCGACCGATGGGGTAGTCTACGGCACCGCGGTGGGCCTCGGCTTTGCCGTCACCGAAAACGCCATCTACGGGCTCTCGGCGGCCGCCGGCAGTGCCTACAACGGGCTCGGGGTGCTGATCGTGGTGGGTGGGCGGACCGTGCTCACAGCTGGGGTGCACGCCGTGTGCAGCGCCACCTTCGGAGGGTTCCTCGGTCACGCCCTTCTCTCCGGGAGCCGGCGTGGGCGTGTCAGTTTGACCCTAATGGGCCTGCTCGCAGCAATCCTCTTGCACACCACCTGGAACCTCGCACTGTTTTTCTTCGGCGCGGCCGGAGAAACCGGGCTTCCGCGCGCATGGTTGGCTGTGCTTCCGTTGCTCTACGGGGTCTTCGTCGCCGTCCTCGCCGCATTCCTGAGATCGGAGCACCGAATTCTCAAGACCCAGCTCGAGGAGGAGGTGGACCTGGGTTTGGCTCCCGCCTGGGTGCCGGAGGTCATACCCTATTACCGGCGGCGGGTCCGACCGGACTGGTGGCCGGTGCGGAGCGAGCGAACGGTGATTGCCCGCCTTCTCACCCGTTTGGCCTTTCGCAAGCATGCCCTCGGCCGGCTGCCCGCTGACAGAGGCGCCGTCGCCTCGCTCGAAATCGTCAAACTGCGTCAGAGGGTGCGCGAAATTTTCGAACCGAGAAGCGAAAGCGATGAGTATTGATTGTCAAAGCTATGTTGAATCGATAGACAATCAGCGTCGCTGAGGCAGACCACAGGATAGGATGGGTCCATGAACCCGCCGATTTCGGAGCTGGACTCTAACGGCCTGATCGAACTCGTCAGGGAGCGCGAGCTCGACGGGCCCGAGGTCTTGCAGGTACTGCGCTCGCCGTACTGCACGGTGCAAGTGGCCGAGATGGTGGCCAGCCACCCGCGCCTGATGGACTCGCACGCGGTGCGGGAGCGACTGGCCTCGTTTCCAGGCTTCACCTTCGCTCGCGCGATGGACCTCATCGGCACCCTTCCCTGGACGTCCCTCCTCTCCCTGGCCCAGCAGCCGAGAACACCTCCGGTAATTCGCCGTCAAAGCGAGCGTAAGCTCCTGCTACAGCTGCCTTCCATGACCCTCGGGGAAAAGATCGCCCTCGCTCGTCGAACCCACCGAGCTCTTCTCCGAGTCCTCATCGCTAGCGGAGACAGTCAGGTGTTAACGGCCCTGCTCGACAACCCGCGGCTGGTGGAGAACGATATTCTCGTCATCCTCAACACAACCGAGCCCCCACCGGAGTTTTTCGCGGACCTCGCCCGGCACCACCGATGGGGCCAGTACCAAGAGGTCCGAAGGGCTCTCGTAGCGTGCCCGCACACTCCGTTGCCGCTCGCGCTCAGCGTGCTCGTGCAGCTGGCTCCGGGAGAGCTTCGGCGGCTACTCGAACACCCCGGCACACCCGAGAGAGTATGTGATGCGGCGCTGGCCCTGCAGGAGAGGGAGACCCTGGGTCTGCGCCGGGTCGCACGCGCCGATGATGGCTCTGCCAACATCGCTGAGAATGAGGTGATAAGATCGTTGAGTGACGACGGCGATGGAGGGGCCGCCCAACCACCCGAAAACTTTCGGTGAAGAGTTGCGCCACCTGCGTGAGAGCGCCGGGTTGTCATTGGACAACATCGCCGCGGAGACCAAGATCTCGAAGCGCATCCTCCACGGCCTGGAAGAGGGTGAGTTTCGTTTCCTTCCCGAACGGATCTTCTGCCGCAATTTCGTCATCCAGTACGCAGACGTCGTGGGCGCCGAGTCCGATCGGCTCGTCGCCTCCTTTGAAGACGCGTGGGAACGCTTCCTCCTCGCGTCGGGTTCGCACCCCAGTCTATCCGAAATGGAGGCACCCCCGAAACGGAGGATTCGCTGGCGGTTCTGGGTCCCCATCGGCATCGGTATCGCGATCCTCTGGGCTGCAGCCGCCGTCATTCTGAGCGACTCGGGACCAGGCGAATCGCTCACCCCCGACCCTCGGCGCGGCGTCTCCTCGCGCCCGACCCCGGTGGCCTCTCCCGTGAGCCGAACGCTTCAGTTCACGCCGACGCGGACGGAGGACTCCGGTGAGGAGATCGCCGAAACCGAGGTGGTCTCGATTCTCATCAAGGTGCGTCCGAAAATGGAATGTTGGATCCGGTACCGGGACTGCAACGGCGTTTCCGGAGAAAGGCTGCTTGCCGGCGGTGACGCGGTCCTTCTCGAACTCGCCAGCCCGGTGAAGCTCACCGTGGGAGACGCCGGTGTGGTCAGCATCGTTGTCGGAGGGGTCGAGTACGACGACCTCGGCAGGATGGGGCAGGTGCTCCACACGGAGATCAGCGGCCAAGGGCTGGTCATTCTGGGATCCGGAGCACGGGATGGCTGACTCGGTCAATGCTGCCGACCTCGTCCAGGGGATCATCAAGGGGGAGGTCCCTCACCAGGTTCGTCTGTTCGCGGCGCAGGGCCTTCTTCCGGTTGCCCGCGAGGACCTCCTCGGTCTGCAGACGCTCCTGTCAGCTGATCCGGATGAGGAGCTGGCGCAGGTGGCTGCGGACTCATTGAAGGAGGTCGACCAGGAGATCATACTCAACTGGCTCCGCGAAAGTCCTCCGGAGGCATTGATCCTCGATCTGCTCATCCGGGTGCGGGACGGGGAGGAAATCTGGGCAGCGGTCGCCGCCCACTCCAACGTTTCTGATGAGACGCTTCGCGTGCTGGCCCGCGCCGCCGCACCTGTCGTCCAGGACATCATCATCACCAACCAGGTGCGACTGATTGCCTGCCTCGAGATCCTCGACGACCTGCGCGCCAACCCACAGGCCACTCAAGTGATTCTCCGGCGGGTGCGCGAGTTCGAGGAGGAGTTCATTGAAAAGGCGCTGGCGGAGGAGGCAGAGCTGGCTGAGGCGGAGAGGCGTTCGATCGAGGAGGCGCTGGAAGCCCTGCGGATGATCGGCGCCAAGATCCCCAACGAGGACTCAATGCCCTACCCCGGTGCGGACGATCTCGCCCTGACAGATGCCGTCGATCGGATGGACCGGGGCACTTTCGGCCGCCTCCTGAACATGAACGTCAAGGAAAAGGTCCTCTGCGCGCTCAAGGGATCTCGCGAAGAGCGGGCGATCCTCATCAACAGCCGGAACCGCCTGGTGCTTCGGGGGGTGCTCTCGAGCCCCAAGTTGAGCGAGACCGAAGTGGAGAGGTTTGCCGCATCACGCAGCGTGTCCGAGGAGGTCATCCGAATAATCGCCGCCAACAACCGCTGGCTCCGGCTTTATCCAGTGACTCTCGCCCTGGCCCTCAACCCCAAGACGCCTGTCCAGACCTCGCTGCGGCTGCTTTACCGCCTATCCCTCCGTGATGCGACGAGGGTCTCTCGCGACCGCAACGTGAACCCGGTCGTGCGACGCAAGGCGGTAGAGTTCCTCGCCAGAAAAAGGTGAATTTCATCATTGATCGAGGAGGTTCTGAACGCTGACGGTTATTGCGTCCGGCGAACCATCGTGGTACCTTTTTTTCAGTGCAAGTAATACTTCTGTCGCCGGATCTGTTAGGAATATGGCGAAGTTCGGATTGATCGAGGATGCGCCACAGAATCACTCTTTATGACACGCTTGGGGTGGAGAAGGACTCCACCGAACAGGAAATCCGCACGGCTTTCCGGGGCCTTGCGCTGAAGCACCATCCGGACCGGTTTTCGGGCGAGGTGCGCGCCCGCGCAGAAGAGAAATTCCAGGAGATGACCGAGGCGTTCAACGTCCTCAGCCACCCCGAGACCCGCGAGAAGTACGATCGTGAGATCTTTCAGGGCACCGAAAACAAGACGATGGACCGCAAGGAAATCGCCCGACGGCTCGCGGGGAAGGGCGCCCAGGCGCTTCGTGAAGGGAATATTCAAGAGGCTCTCGAAAACCTCAAGCTGGCTGTCGATCACGACGATGACTGTGCCCGGGGTCATTATTTCTACGGCCTCGCCCTCGGGCGCATTACGGGACGCGAGCGAGACGCCCTGCGCCATGTCGAGCGGGCGGCGAACCTCGAGCCCGATAACGCCACCATGAGGGCCGAAGCGGCGGTTTTCTCCCTGGCCGCAGGCATGAAGAGCCGGGCGGTCCGCCTTGCCCAACAGGCGCTGGATCTCGATCCCACCAATGACAAGGCCAGCCAGGTCCTCGGGGAAGCGGAGGCCGAAGAAAAATCTCAGGGCGAGAGCTTGCTGGATCGACTCCGGCGCCGAGGCTGATCGATCGTGAAACGAGAGCAGTCTTCCCGATTCGAGATCGAGGCGTGGGGCGCAACCGACGTGGGTATGAAACGTCGACTCAACGAGGACGTTTTCCTGGTCGATCACGATACCGGAATCTACCTGGTCGCCGATGGCATGGGCGGGCATGCCGCCGGCGAGGTGGCCTCCCGCGTGGCTGCTGACAAGATCGTCCATACCTTCAAGGAAAAACCGGCGGACGACAACGAAACCTGGCCCGAGCACTGGGACCCGGATCGCAGCCCGAGCGCGAACCTCATGGTCGATTCGATTCTCGCGGCCCACTACCAGGTCACCCAGGCAATGGAAGACGATTCGGAGCTCAAGGGCATGGGGACGACCGTCGTGGCTGCGTTCCATCCCCCGGGCACCGATACGGTTGTCATCTGCCACGTTGGCGACAGCCGCGCGTATCGTCTGCGGGGCGGCCGGCTGGCTCTCCTCACCAGTGACCACTCCTGGGTCCACGAACAGGTCGCCGCGGGTTTTCTTACGGACGATGCGGCCCGAACTCATCCATTGAAGAACGTGGTCACCCAGGCCCTCGGCGGCAGCAGCGAGCCGAAAGTGGATATCTTGGAGAGCGAGATCGAGGACGATGACCTGTATCTGCTGTGCTCGGACGGGCTCAACTCGATGCTGACCGATGAGGAGATCGCCGAGCTCGTGGAGGAACCCGGCACGCTCGAGGAGATTTCTTCACGTTTGATCTTCGCCGCCAACCAACGTGGCGGCAACGACAACATCAGCGTCGTCCTCCTACGCCCGCGCCCCGCCTGACTCCCACCTAAGATGAGCGATTCTCACCGGCGATCTGCACCAAGCGCTTGCGCTCTGGCCACTTGCGAAAATGCTCCACATACCAAGGGGTATGCGTCCGCTTTTCGCAAGCACCAAAGCATCAAGAGCTTGGCACATCTCATCCGGCAGAACCGCTCATCTTAGGAGCCTCACGCGATGTGTTGTCGCGGTGTTCTCTTCACCGACCTTGACGGTACACTCCTCGACTTCGACACCTACCGCCCGTCGCCCGAAGCTCTCGAGGCACTCTCCCTGGTTGCCCGTAACAACATCCTCACTGTTCCGGTGAGCTCGAAGACCGCCGCCGAGGTCCGTCCTCTGTTGCGGGAGTTGAAGCTGCCGGGACCGGCCGTGGTTGAGGGCGGCCCGGTCATGGTGCTTGCGGACGGCTCGGAGGAGGTGGTGGGACGTCCGCGATCCGAGCTCCTCGAGGTCCTCGACCGTTTGCGGAGCACGGGCTGGCCTCTGCGAGGCCTCTCAGCGATGGCGGTGGACGAGGTGACTCGTCTGACCGGACTGCATGCGGAAGGCGTGCGCGACGCCATGACACGTCTCGCGTCCGAGCCCTTCATCGCCACCCGGCCGCTGGATCCTGATGCGATCGAAAATCTCGAGAAGAATGTCATGGTCCTGGGTGCGGGAATTGTACGCGGTGGGCGGTTCTGGCATCTGTTGGGAGCCGGCGTCGACAAGGGTTTCGGGATGAGGAGTGCGTTGGCGACCCTCGCTTCCGGAGACAGGCCGCCGACAGCGGCCGTGGGCGACGCGTGGAACGACCTGCCCATGTTGGCCGAGGCCGATCTCGGCTTCCTTCTCGGCGATAGGGTAGGGGAGGAGTCCGTTCCGCTTGGGGTGGTTCGGTTGGCGGTCGCCGGGCCCGAGGGGTTCAGCGAAGCGGTGCGCCGTATTCTGCGGGCGTGGCGCCTGTCCGAGTGTTAACCCGCCGATCTCACCAGCTTTCTGCTGCGGCCGGCAATGCCCCGACTCAGGCGAAGGCTCAAGGCAGGTTACAGGTACCAGGTCGCACCAAAATGGTCGGTTGGATTCCTGCGATGTCAAGCCTTTTCTGCAACTTTCGTGAATGTTTCAATGAGACCCGAGACCTGAAGCCTGTGTAGCCTGAGACCTGAGACCTGCGACCTGAACGGCACCTCGCCGCCCTCGCGACGAAGGCCGGTTAGGCACGACCCGCCCCAAATTCTCGGCCAGGTTCCAAGGGGCTGATGCAACTCCGGAATGTACGCTTCCCAGGAACAGTTTCTCGAAGAGAGAACACGCCCGAAGATGGAATAGGGCGACCTGGAGTATTGATGAGCGACTTCAAACTTGAGCCATATCCCGGGTTCCCGGGCATCCCCGGCCAGCTGTTGCTTGTGATTCTCGACGGCGTCGGCCTCTATCGCGGCCGAGCCGAGGGGTATGAAGCGAATGCCTTCGATCGTGCCGCCACACCGCATCTCGATGAACTCTTTCGGGAGGCGCCGGTCTCTCTCCAGCTCAAGGCGCACGGCACTGCCGTGGGCCTGCCGAGCGATAGTGACATGGGCAATTCGGAGGTCGGACACAATGCCATGGGTGGAGGTAGGGTCTTCGAGCAGGGCGCCAAGCTCGTGAACCAGGCCATTGCGAGCGGAGAGCTCTTCGAAGGCTCGGTCTGGCGGCAGCTGGTCGATCGCGTCCGCGACCGGAGATCCACATTCCATCTCATCGGCCTCCTCTCCGATGGCAACGTCCACAGCCACATCGAGCAGCTCGAGGCCCTGATCCAACGGCTCGCCGACGAAAAGGTGGGGAGGATTCGGCTGCATGCTCTGGCGGATGGTCGGGATGTCGGCCCGGTGACCTTTCATCTCTATCTGGATAGGATCCAGAAACTCCTCGACGAGATCTCAGAGCAAGGAGTCGACGCTCTGGTGGCATCCGGGGGCGGACGGATGCGCCTAACCATGGACCGATACAACGCAAACTGGGAGATGGTGCGCCGTGGATGGGAAACCCACGTGTTGGGGGAGGGAGAACGGTCCTTCCGGAGCGCACGAGAGGCTGTCGAGGTGCTCCGTAGGGAAAATCCTGGCGTCATCGATCAGGACCTGCCGGAGTTCCTGCTTGCCGACGCCGAGGGTCGCCCGGTTGGACCGATCGAAGACGGAGACTCGGTGGTGTTCTTCAACTTCCGCGGCGATCGTGCTATCGAGATTTCGCGTGCGTTCACCGAGGCCAACTTAACCGAGTTCGATCGGAAGCGTGTCCCCGACGTGCTTTATGCCGGAATGATGGAGTACGACGGCGATCTCAAGATCCCACCTCTCTACCTCGTGAACCCTCCCGCCATTTCACGCACTGTCTCCGAGTACCTCGTGCACAACGGAGTCAGCCAGCTCGCCACCGCGGAGACCCAGAAGTTCGGGCACGTCACCTACTTCTGGAATGGCAACAACTCGGAGAAGTTCGACGCCGAATTTGAAAGCTGGGTCGAGGTTCCCAGCGACGACGTCCCCTACGACCGCGAACCACAGATGAAGGCGCGCGAGGTGTGCACGGTGGTGGCCGACGACCTCCGGACCAGGGGCCATCGGTTCATCCGCGTAAACTTCGCAAACGGCGACATGGTGGGCCATACCGGCTCGCTGCCGGCGGCGATCCGTGCGATGGAGGTCGTGGACGAGTGTGTGGGGCGGCTCGTCGATGAAGTTCGCAGATCCGGCGCCACGATGGTCGTCACTGCCGACCACGGCAATCTGGACATGATGTGGGAGGTCGACGGGAAGACCGGCGAGGTGAAACGGGACGCGGCGGGCGAACCCGTTCTCAAGACCAGCCACACCCTGTCGCCGGTACCCTGGTGCCTGGTGGGGGCCGAGGCCGAACGCTTCCAGGCAAACGCCGCGGTTCACGAACCCGGTCTGGGTAACATCGCAGCGACGCTTTTGCTGCTCCTCGGCTTCCAGCCGCCGCCGGACTACCTGCCGCCTTTAGTGGTACCCCTACCCGCCGCCGGAGCCGGAACCAAAGAGGTCTAGCACCGCCGGCAGCTGTTAGCCGTTAAGGTCTCAGGCCGCAGGTCACAGCTTCAGGTCTCAGGTCTCAGGCTTCAGGTCGCACCCTGCACCCTGTGCGACCTGTGACCTGGAACCTGCGACCTGCTTGATTGACCCCGGAATCCACCCTCTGTTAGAGTCCGGGCATGGCGACGCCGACGCTGCCGTTTCTGGAGCCGATCGAAGAGTTGCGAGCTCGTATCAGCGAGCTGGAGGCAGCCGGGACCTCCGTGCCCAATGTCAGCGAGGATTTGGCCAGCGCTCGCCGGGAGCTGGATGCCGCCATCAATCGCGTTTTTTCGACGATCACACCGTGGCAGCAGTGCCAGCTCGCGAGGCACCCAGACCGGCCGTATACGATGGCCTACTTTCACAGCATATTCACCGAGTTCACAGAGCTTCACGGAGATCGGAGATTTGCCGACGACCCTGCCGTCGTTGCCGGGCTCGCGAGGTTCGATGGTGATCCGGTGATGGTCGTGGGCCACCAGAAGGGGCGGGACACCGCCGAAAAGCTGCGACGCAACTTTGGCATGCCTCGCCCCGAAGGCTACCGAAAAGCGATCCGGATCATGGAACTTGCAGCCCGCTTCCGGCGACCGATCATCTCATTCATCGATACTCCCGGAGCGTATCCGGGGCTCGATGCAGAAGAACGGGGCCAGGCCGAGGCCATCGCCAACAATCTGGTTGAGATGGCCGGGTTCCCTGTTCCGATCATCGTGGTGGTCACCGGGGAGGGCGGATCCGGCGGAGCGCTGGCCCTCGGCATCGGTGACCGTGTGCTGATGCTTGAGCACGCGATCTACTCGGTGATTTCCCCTGAGGGCTGTGCCGCCATCCTGTGGAAGGACCAGGCGCGGGCGGAGGACGCAGCCCGCGCCCTTCGACTCACCGCACAGGATCTCAAGCGCTTCGGGATCATCGACGAGATCCTGCCAGAGCCCGCGGGAGGAGCCCATATGGATCCCGGGAAGATGGCGGATACCGTAGCCGCGGCAATTCGGCGACATCTGAAGCAACTCCGCAAGCTGAAGCCGGACGCCCTGGTCAGCCGCCGTTACAAGAAGTTCCGTGCGATGGGCGTTTTCAGCGATCGTTGAACCCCCCATGTGCCCCCGCTACCATCCGCATCCACCGTCCGTTGGGACCAGAGTTCCCTATGAAGTCCGGGAGTTATCGGGTTGAGCACCTCCGCGCGGATCTGGGTGCGCCACTTCACAACAGTGGCAATCGCCGTCCTGTTGGTGGGGATGGGGGTGCTGATAACCCAACGCATGGGCAAGCTGCAAACGCCGGTGAACGAGGTGGACAGCGGCACGATCGTCAGCAGCGACGGAGATCGTGCCGTCGGGGTTTACACCGGTTTCGAGTTTGTGGAGAGGGTCGCGGGAAAACTGATCTTCGGCCTCTCATCCACGCGGACCCTGGGCCTGTCGTCGGGCTGGCACGAGATCCAGGGGGTACGCCTCCAGTTCTACCGCGAAGGCGAGCCGGGGCCGGTCCTGACCTGCGACCAGGCGAGCTTCAACATCCAGACCCGCGATGCGCGACTGCGTGGCGGGATCCGGATCGAAATGCCGAGCGGCGCGGTGTTGACAACCGATGTGGGCCGTTTCGAGGCCAGCTCGCGAAAATTCACCGCCGACTCTGAGGTTCTCTTCGTCTCCGGCGCCACGTTCGGGAGAGCACGTCGCGCCGGCTACGACCTCGAGCGGAATGAGGTCGTTCTCGATGGCGGCACGACCATCCGTACTGAAGAGGGCGTTAGCATGACCGCCCCGAAGGTGACCTACCGACGGTCCAGAGATAGGATCGAGTTCCCGGATGGCTGCGTCATCCGCTATCAACAAATGGTGATCGAGGCCCCCTTCGTGGGGGTCAAGCTCGCTGACGACAACGGTCCCCCAAAGCGGATCGAGCTCGAGGGTGGGATCACCGCCCGAGGCGAAGGGCTTTCCGGAGGTGGTTTCGTCGACGCCTGGATGGAGCAGGCGGTGGCCACCGTCGACGACCGGGGAAACTGGCAGGTCAACGCCACCACGAGCGGTCCCTGGATCACGATCCGATTCGTGGGTGGCGAGGGCTTCTTCGAGCGCACCCTCCGGGCCTGGGTCCTGCGGGCGGTTGTCGGCGAGGAAGGCATTCTCAACATGCGAGTGGAGAGGGGGGTCTGCATCAGCGAGGTGCCTGCCGAAGGACCGCCACGAAGGGCGGAGGCGCAGGATGCTCGAGTCTGGTTCGCCGAAGGACAGGCGACCGACATCGAGCTGTTGGGGGACGTTGTTCTGCAGGGAGAGGACATCGAGGGAAGAGCCTACCGCGCCCGCATGTCCCCTGGGGCCGGCCTGATGATGCTCCACGGAGATCCCACAAGCCCGGAGAGGGTGTTGCTGCTATCGGATCGAGGGTCCATGAGCTGCGATCAGGCCCAAGTCTTCAACAAGGAGGACCGCATCGAGGTGCGGGGAAATGTCCAGGGGAAGATCACGGAGGTTTCCCTTATGGGTTCGGGAGGGAAGGACGGGAGAGAGCCGGTGCGATTTGCCTCCGAAATCCTCGACGTCACGGAAAATGGCACCGTCTACCATCTGAAGAAGAACACGCGGGTGTGGCAGGGGCACCGCCTGCTGCTTGCCGATGACGTCATCTACCGCCAGGACGGTGCTCACCTTCGCGCCTCGGGGCATGTCCGGACCACCCTTCCGGCTTCTCAGCTGGAGCTCGAGGGAAAGCCGGAGGAGGATGTGGTAGTCGTCGCCCGGTCGCTGACCTACGACCAGGAAGCGATGTCTGCGGTTTACAGGGGCAACGTGCGATACAACGACCCCGGTCACACGCTGGCGGCGTCGGAGCTGAGCGTTTTCTTCAACGAGGACAACGATGTTACGGCCGTGGAGGCGGTGGGTTCGGTGGAGCTGGTCGATTTGGAGACGGGCAGACGCATGACCGGTCAGAAGGCGCGCCGAGAGGTCAGCAGCCGGGTCGTGACCGTCGTCGGATCACCCGTGCAGGTCACGGAACCCTCGGGAAACCAGGTCTCCGGCGCCTCGTTGACCTGGAACCAGGCCGATGGTACGGTCTCGGTCACCGGAGGAACGGAGACCATTTATTACCCTGAGGAGGAGCCCTGAGCCCGAAAGCTCTCGATCTCGTTGCGAAGGGTCTGCGCAAGGCCTATCGCAGACGCTGGGTGGTGGATGGTATCAACCTCAATATCGCTCCCGGAGAGATCGTAGGGTTGCTCGGCCCCAACGGCGCCGGCAAGACCACCACCTTCTATATGATCGTGGGGCTGGTAGAACCCGACGAGGGGCACGTCTTCCTGGGCGATCGCGAGATCACCTCGTTGCCGATGTTCCGGAGGGCGAGAATGGGCGTCGCCTACCTCGCCCAGGAGCCCAGCTCGTTCAGAAACCTGTCAGCGGAAGACAACATCTGGCTGATCCTCGAAGCGCTCGGAGTGGGTGCCCGGGAGGCCCACCTCCGCATCGATCGCCTCCTGGAAGATTTCGGGCTGTCCGACCTTCGCCGCCAACGCGCCGAGACCCTCTCCGGCGGCGAGAGAAGGCGTCTCGAGGTGGCACGGGCCCTGGCCACCGAGCCCACGTTCATTCTCCTCGACGAGCCGTTTGCGGGCATCGACCCCCTGGCAGTGCTCGACCTCCAACGCATGATTCGACAGCTCAAGTCTCTGGGAATAGGGGTTTTGATAACTGACCACAACGTGCGAGAAACGTTGAAGATCACCGACCGCGCCTATATAATCAAAGACGGCAAGATTTTTGCAACGGGTGACCCTATGGATCTGTCTGAAAATCTGGACGTCCGTCGCATCTACCTCGGAGAGGACTTTCGACTCTGATCACCGGAGCGCGTGATCGACGGAGCCTAGCGACCGGTCTTCGTTCGAAGGTGGTGGGCGCCCGATGGTGAGGATGAAAACCGAATAATGGCCCTGGAACAGAAACTCAGCCTGAAATTGGCGCAGCGGCTGGTGATGACGCCGTCGCTGCAGCAGGCGATCAAACTCCTGCAGCTTTCCAGGCTCGATCTCGAGGAGACTCTCACCCAAGAGATCCTCGAAAACCCGGTGCTCGAAGTCGAGGAACCGGAAGAGGAAGCGGCGTCCGTAGCTGGGGAGGGGGAGCCGGAGGGGGAGATGGTCGCCGTCGAGGAGACATCGGGAGAGGCAACCCCCTCTGACGGAAAACCCAACGAGGAGGCACTTCCTACGGCGGAGGAAGCATACGGCGACATCGACGTGGAGGCGTTCTTCGCGGATTATCTGGCGGACGGCCGCACGGAAGGGCCCTCGATGGCAGCACCGAGGCCGGACCAGGACTTTCGTCTCGAGAACATCGTTACCGTCGCCGGGGGTCTATATGACCACCTCCTGTGGCAGCTTCACCTCCTCGACTGCGGGCCCGAGCAGACGGAGGTCTGCGAGTTCATCATCGGCAACCTCGATGAGGACGGTTACCTCCGAGCCTCTGACGAAGAGATCATGCGCGGAACCAGATGTGACCAGCGCTGCGTCGCCGACGCGCGCGCCGTGGTTCGCGATCTCGACCCTCCGGGTATCGCCTCGCGCACGCTCCAGGAGTGCCTGGGCAAACAGGTGGAGCAGCTGATCATCGATGTTGACGGCAACGACGAGGTCGAGCTCCTTCGGCAGGTTCTCCTGGTCACCACCGAGCACTGGGACCTCCTCCTCCACCAGCGCTGGGTGCCTCTTGCTGAGGCGCTCGGGTACGCGGAGCCGGCGGAGGTCAAGCCTGTCCTGGAGGTGATCCAGGGCCTGGAACCGAAACCGGGGAGGATTTTCCAACAGGAGCGGAACCAGTACATCGAGCCGGACGTATATGTGCGTAAGGTGGAAGATAAATACACCATCACCCTCAACGACGATGGTCTCCCGCGGCTCCGGATCAACTCCCGCTACGCACGAATGCTCCGGACGAAGGACATCGACCCCCAGGCGAGCGAGTATCTCCGCGAGAAGATGCGATCCGCCATGTGGCTGATGAAGAGCATCGACCAGCGTCAACGAACCATCTATAAGGTCGCAAAAAGCATTGTCAGCTTCCAACGGGGGTTCCTCGACAGCGGAATCGAACAGCTGCGGCCGATGGTCCTGCGTCAGGTCGCCGAGGACATCGGCATGCACGAGTCCACGATCTCGAGGGTGGTGAGCAACAAGTACATGTACACCCCCCGCGGGCTCTTTCCTATGAAGTACTTCTTCCACTCGGGGGTGGACTCCGCCCGAGGCGAGAACGTGTCTTCGGTGGTCGTTAAGGAGCGGATCCGCAAGCTGGTGGACGCGGAGGACCCAGCACGCCCGCTTTCGGACTCCAAGATCATGCGCATGCTGCAGAAAGAGGGAATTCGTCTCGCCCGTCGGACTGTTGCGAAGTATCGCGAGGAAATGATGATTGCGTCGTCCGATAAACGAAAGAAAATTTTCTAACCCAAGATGATGAACCCTCAATACCGGAGGAGAAGATCATGAAGATCGAGTACAACGCCCGCAAGGTGACCCTCACTGACCAGACCCGCCAGCTCACCGAAAAAAAACTGGCCAAGATCAAGAAGTACTTCAACGATATTCTCGAGATTCGTGTTGAGTTGTCCCAGGAGCGCCACCTCTATCTGGCCGATCTCTCGGTAAACGGAAAGGATTTCGATCTTCACGCGACCTCCCAGAACAAGGAGGTCACGACAGCCATCCAGGACGCGGTGGACAAGTTGGAGATCCAGGCCAGGCGGGCAAAGACACGCCTCAAAGACCACAATCAGAGAGCCGGAGGCGAGGCCAAGGCGGATCACGGTTGGAATGTCGAGGTGCTCGAGGAGGAATCCATCGCCTCAGGAGAACCGCGAATCGTCGAACGTAGCCGCATCCCGATCAAGCCCATGTCCATTGAGGAAGCCGTTCTCCACCTCGACGACTCGAGTCACAACTTCCTGGTCTTCCGCAATGCGAGCAGTAATCTCGTGAACGTGATCTACCGACGTGACGACCGAAACCTGGGATTGATCACACCCGAGCTCTGATGAAGATCCAAAAGCTCATCAAGCCCGAGAACATTTTTCTCGACCTCGCGGCAACAGACGTAGAAAGCGCGCTTGCCGCCGTGGCTGACCTGTTCGCACCCAAGCTCGGCCTCGAACCCGAGGACGTCGTGGAGTCGCTCCTCGAACGCGAGCGCCTCGGGTCGACGTCGGTGGGTGATGAATTTGCCATCCCACATTGCAAGGTCCAGGGTCTTCGAGAGATCGCTCTCGCTCTGGGCAGGTTTCCGACTGCCGTGGCCTTCGGCTCCGAGGATACCGACCCAGTGGCTTTTGTGTTTGTTGTTCTCTCGCCGCTCGATCAACCTGCAGCCCACCTCCAGGTGCTTTCCCAGATCGCCCGAGTTCTCAAGCGGAAGGAACTCCGATCCGAGCTTCTGGCGGCGGCGGATGCTGAGGAGGTGGTGGCTGCCATCTGTCGTACGGCCGAGTCGGAGGGTCTGTGAGCGATCCGACTGCGATCCCTGTCCAGAGGTTGCTGGACGAGGAACAGCTTGCTCCCCTGGAGCTCGAGGTCATCGCGGGACATCGGGGGTTGAAGGAACGCCAGCTCACCAGCCCGCGGATTCAGAAGCCGGGCCTGGCTCTGGCCGGCTACCTGCCGTACGTCAGACCGGGCAGGCTGCAGATTCTCGGCGAGTCGGAGTATGCCTACCTTTCGACCTTTTCCGAGGAGGAAGCCGTAACCCGGCTCGAACGGCTCGTTGAGCTCGAGGTGCCCTGCATCGTCTCCACCAAGAGTAACCGCCCGCCGGACGCGGTGCTCCGCGCCGGCGACACCGCCGGGATCCCGTTCCTCGAATCGCCCGCTCAGACCTCGGTGGTCATCGAGACGATTTCCACCTTTCTCGAGGACGAGCTCGCCCCGAGGACTCAACTTCACGGCGTCCTGCTCGATGTCTTTTCGCTCGGCACCTTGATCATCGGCGATCCGGGCATCGGCAAGAGTGAGTGCGCCTTGGAGCTGGTGTATCGCGGCCATCATCTGGTTGCCGATGACACGGTGGTCATCCGACGCACCCATCACCGGGGCTTGCTGGGTAGCCCTCACGAGCTGCTGAAAAACTACCTCGAGTTGCGCGGCGTCGGGATCATCGACGTTCGAAAGCACTTCGGCATGACCTCCATCTCACCTTCGGTGACAATTTCGCTCGTCATCCAGCTCACCAAGCTCACCCCCAAGGCAAAGGAGATGGAGCAAAGATGGCGGGAGCAGATGATGGAACGCCCCAGCGCCTGGACCTCGACCGAGAGCATTCTCGGCGTGGAGGTGCCGAAGTACACCATGGTGGTGGCCCCCGGCCGCGACGTGGCGATCATGGTCGAGACAGCGGTTCGCAAGTGTCTGCTGGCGCAGCGCGGGATCCAGGACGAGCGCGGTTTTCTTGAAAACGTCAACCTCATAGCTCAGGGCAGCGGTGATGCCGATGACTGAGCAGTCCTTCAGCGGTCCTTTCGTGATCACCGGGTTGTCGGGCTCGGGCAAGACGATTCTGAGTCGGAGCCTCGAGGACATCGGATACCTCTGCGTGGACAATATCCCCCTCGAAATGGTGCCCGATCTCTTCACCAGAACGGCCGACGAAATGGAGCGCTTGGTGGTCGTCCTGGACGTCCGTGCCGCGGGTATGACCCAGCGCTTTCCGGAGGTTTTCCACCAGCTCAAGCGGGAGGTGAACAGCCTCCGCCTCATCTTCGTCGAGGCCTCGCCGGAAATTCTCCTGCGCCGTTTCTCGGTAGTCCGTCGGCCGCATCCCCTTCGCGATTCCAGCCTCGAGTGCGCCATTGCCGAGGAACGAGAGGTGCTCAACGAGGTCCGCGAGCTTGCCGATCTGATTGTGGACACAACGAACCTCTCCCCCCACGACCTCCGGCGGCAGGTGCTCTCTATCGGCGGAGGCGAAGGGGGACAACCGGCACTCGCGGTGGAGGTTCAGAGCTTCTCGTACCTCCAGGGAGTGCCGGCTACCGCGAGCCTCGTATTCGACGTTCGTTTTCTTCCCAATCCCTTCTTTGAGGAAGCCTTGCGCTCACTTCCAGGCGACGACCCGGCGGTCGCAGAGTGGCTTGGAGATTTCCCTGAGGTGGATGAGGTGGTCACCCGGTTAGTGGACCTGATATCGTACCTTCTGCCCCGATATGCCGAGGAGCTGAAGGCCAACCTCGGAATCGCGGTTGGATGTACCGGTGGGCGGCACCGCTCGGTCTATGTAGCGGACCAGATCGCAAAGGCCGTCCTCGAAGCGGGCCATGACGTGGTCGTCCACCACCGTGACAAGGAGCGTTGGAGGTACTCATGATCCCTGTCCTCGTGCTCACCCACGGCCAGCTGGCGGAGGAGCTGCTGCGAGCAGCGCAGACGATCGACCCGAGCCTGGTGGAACAGACCGCCGCGATGTCTTTGCCTTGGGACGTGGACTCGGACGAGGCTTCTCGGGCCCTCAAGCAGCAGCTTCGCGAGCTTGATCAAGGGGAGGGAGCGCTGGTCCTGACCGACATGTTCGGAGGCACCGCCACTAACCTCGCACTCCCGCTCCTTGAGCCGGAAAAGGTCGAGATCGTGACCGGTGTCAATCTACCCATGCTCGTCAAGCTGGGATCGCTGCACGGGCAGGTAATGACACTTCGCGAACTGGCCGCGGGTCTGACGTCCGCGGGACAGAAGAGCATCCGAGTGGCGAGCGAATTCCTGCACGCCAAAGCAGCAACCTGAAGCGGGCAGGGGTTCGCGCTGCTGCAACCAGATACAATGGGCTGAAATAGGCTGAGGCCCCGCGCCGAAAGCAATGAACAGGGAGGCCTGGGTGCATCGGCATCCGTCTTCAGACGACGAGGAGTGAACGAGCATGACCGAGGAGCAGGTGATGATCACCAACAAGCTCGGGCTGCACGCCCGGGCCGCAGCAAAACTGGTGCACACCGCTACAGCCTTCGAGGCCGAGGTTTTCATCGGCACCGCCCATGAGGAGGTCAACGCGAAATCCATCCTCGGCCTCCTCACGCTGGCCGCCACCAGAGGCACGCCTCTCGTCGTCCGGGCCGACGGCGTCGACGAGGTGGAGGCGGTTCGAGCCCTTGTAGCGCTATTCGAGGACAAGTTCGGAGAGGGCGAATGAGCCACGCTCTGACCGGACTCGGTGTGAGCCTGGGCATCGCGATCGGCGAGCCGGTCGTTCACGAGACGCGACCCATCTCAACTCTGCGCATCACGATCCCGACCGACAGCGTCGACGGTGAGATCGAGCGATTCCGGCAAGCAGTCGCCGCGACCGTTGAGAACATCCGCGAAAACAAGAAGCGGGCCGCTCAACAGATGGGGGAGGAGTACGCGGCGATCTTCGAGGCGCACCAGCTCATCGCCTCCGACCCTTCCTTCGTCCAACCGGTCGAAAAGGTCATTCGCGAAGAACGGGTGAACGCGGGTTGGGCTATCGACCAGGTGCTCGAGCAGCTCATTTCCCGCTTCGAGGAGCTGCCCGATGAGTACCTCGCCGACCGCAAGATGGACGTGCTCGACGTGGCCACGCAGATCCTCCGCTCTCTTCACGGCCTCGATCTCGGGCATCTGGAGAATCTCGATCGGCCGGTGATCCTTGTTGCGGACGACCTGCCCCCGTCGACAGCGGTGCAGCTGCCGCTGAACAAGATCCTCGGATTTGCCCTGGAGATGGGCGGACCGACCTCCCATACCACGATCATCGCGCGCTCGCTCGGGATCCCGGTCATCGTCGGCGCCCACGGCGCGTGCGAAGGAGCCAAACACTCGCGTCAACTCGCCATCGACGCCTTCGAGGGGAAGATCGTCTTCGACCCGAACCCTGCGGAGCTCAGCGAGTACCGCTCCCGCCAGCGCGAGTACCAGGAGCAGCAGGCGCACCTCCTCGAGATGCGGGTGATGCCGACGGTGACCCGTGACGGACGCAGCATCGAGCTGCTGGCGAATATCGACCTGCCCGCAGAGGTGGAGAAGGCCGCAGAGTGGAACGTCTCCGGAGTGGGCCTTTATCGGTCCGAGTTCCTGTACATGAAGCTGAGTCCGAACCTGCCGTCCGAAGAGGACCACTTGGAGGTCTACCGCTACCTGGTCTCGGAAATGGGCGCGCGACAGGTGACGATCCGCACCTTCGATCTCGGTGGGAAGAAGTTGGCACGGGAGGTCATCGGCACCTCCGAGGCCAATCCCGTTCTCGGCCTGCGCGGCATCCGTCTCTGTTTCTCGCAACCGGCTTTCTTTCGGACCCAGTTACGCGCTCTCCTTCGCGTTGCGGCGGAGTTTCCCAAGGGCCAGGTCCGCATCATGTTTCCGCTCATCAGCGGGATCGAGGAATTCCGTATCGCCCGCCTGCTGGTTCGCGAGCTCACCGAGGAGCTGAAGGGAGAGGGTTTCGACGTCTCAGACCGGGTGCCGCTCGGCGCCATGGTGGAGGTGCCCTCATCCGCGATCATGGCCCAGGAGCTGGCCCAGGAGGTCGACTTCATCTCAATTGGAACCAACGACCTGATTCAGTATTCCCTGGCCGTGGACCGCTCCAACGACCTCGTCGCCCACCTCTACCGACCCACGAGCCCGGCCGTCCTTCGTCTGATCTCGAAGGTGGTGACGGCGGGCCAGGCGGAGGGCGTGGACGTGTCCATGTGCGGCGAGATGGCCGCCGACCCCCTCATGGTGCCGGTCCTCGTGGGATTTGGCCTGCAGAGATTCAGCATGAACCCGCAAGCGGTCCCGGTTGTGCGGGCTCTGGTGCGCCAGCTTTCCTACCGCGAGGCAGTGCACATCGCGCGGCAGGCTGCGAAGCTGGTCACCGCCCGTGAAGTCGAGGAGTATCTGCTCGAGCGTCTTGCCTTTTTGTTCGCAAAGACCAAGATTCATGTGTAGAGGAGTGTGATGGAAAGCTCGCCCGTACGATTTGTGGAGAAACCCTGGGGTCGCGAGGAAATATTCGCCCACACCGACGCCTACGTGGGCAAGATCCTCTTCATTCGCGCCGGGGAAGCCTTGAGTCTCCAGTACCACGAGCACAAGGAGGAGACTCTTCGCGTCCTCGACGGGGAAGTCGAGATCTTCTCGGGCAGCGATCCGGCAAGGCTCGAAAATCGTGTGCTGGAGTCGGGCTCCGTCTTTCACGTCCCTCCGGGGCTTCTGCATAAACTGGTCGCATTGACGGACTGTCGGCTGTTTGAGGTCTCCACCAACCACCTCGACGACGTTGTGCGGCTTGAGGACCGCTATGGCAGGGAGGGCACCAATGCGCCCTGAGAGCCCGTCTCCCGGGCCCGTCCGGCGAAAGGGGGAACCATCATGAAACCGAGAAAATCGTTGATCTCACCCCGAACCCTGCAGATGGGAATTATTCTCCTGACTGCTTCGGTGACGATCTGGGCGGAGCAACCGACGCCCACGCCGACCCCACGGCCCGTTGGGAAGAAGTCGCTGGCGGAGGTCGCCAAGGACAAGCAGCTCAAAGGAGGAGAAAACGGCAAAGGAATCGTGATCACCAACGAGAACCTCGCCGACTACGCGGAGAAGGGCCTCCTGACCACAGCTGAGGAAAAGGAGGCGAAGCCGCAGCTCCGCCCCCTGCACCGGGGCGGCTCGACTGAGTCCGGCGGTGTCCCGCCGGCCGCGGCATCCGGCCCCTCGGAGGAGCGGAAACGATACTGGCAGGGACAGTACAAGCGCCAGCTGGAGTTGGTGGCGTCGATCCAAAAACAGATGCAGGATCTCGACTACGAGATTCCGGGCCTCTGGCGGAACTTCTACGCGTGGGACGACCCGGTCTACCGGGACAGCGTGATCAAGCCCAAGCTCGACGCTGCCCTGGCGCAGCGGGAAAAGACCGAGGCCGACCTCGAGAAGGCGGAGACCCGGCTCACGGAGATCAAGGAGGGCGCGCGAAAGGACGGTGCCGAGCCGGGATGGTTTCGTGGGATGAACGCGCCGACCCCACTTCCGAAAACTCCGACTCCCGAGATCAATCGCTGACCCCCACCGTTGTGCCGACCGTGGCAGCGCGCTAAACTCTCTGTGCTTTGAATGGAAAACGTGAATGAGATTCTATTTCATTGAGACCTGGGGCTGTCAGATGAATCAGCACGACAGCGAGCTGATCGAGGGGCAGCTGCGTGCAGGCGGGATGGAGGCGGCGCGCGACGCGTCTGAAGCGGACCTCGTGATCCTGAATACCTGCTCCGTACGCGAGCGGCCGGTGCAGAAGATTATCAGCCGCATCGGCGTTCTCGAAAAGCAGGCTAGGCCGCCCGTCATAGGGGTCTGTGGTTGCGTCGCTCAGCAGGAGGGGGCATCGCTTCTGGATCGTTCGAAAAGGGTCGGGTTCGTGCTCGGTCCCGGCCAGATCGGAAGGGTGGGGGAGGCGCTTCGAAATCTCGTCGAGGGTGAGCGCCCGGTTCTCACAGACTTCGACGCCGAACGTGAGCACGGCTTCGAAACGGTCTTCCGCAAGAGCGCCACCCGCGGCATGGTGACGGTGGTGGAGGGCTGCAATGAGTTCTGCACTTTCTGCGTCGTGCCCTACACACGCGGTCGCGAGGTCAGCCGGCCTCAAAATGAGGTATTGGCCGAGGTCCAGCACCTCGCGGCCCGCGGCCTCAAGGAGGTCGAGCTTCTCGGTCAGACCATCAATGCCTACTCCTGTCCTATGACGGGTGCCGGGTTCGCCGATCTGCTGGAGGCGGTTGTCGCCACTCCCGGCCTGGAGCGGGTGCGTTACATTACTTCCCATCCGCGGAACTTCGACGACCGCCTCATTGCGGTCCTTGCCGCTCACCCGAAAGTGTCGCGTTACCTACACCTGCCGTTTCAGGCCGGCTCGAATCGGATCCTCGAGCGGATGCACCGGCGTTACACCCGCGAGGAGTACTTGGACCTTGTTGCACGAATCCGCTCGGCGGTTCCCGATATCAATATTTCCACCGACGTGATCGCTGGGTTTCCCGGCGAGACTGAGGAGGACTTTCAGCAGACCCTCGAAATTCTCGACCAGACTCGTTTCGGGCAAGTTTTCGCATTTGCCTTTTCGCCCCGTCCGCGAACACCCGCCTCTCGCTACCGGCAACAGCTGCCGGAGGACGTCAAGAAGGAGCGGCTGCACCGTCTCTTCTCCCTGACAGACGGAATCTCCCTGGAGCTGAACCAGGCCCTGGTAGGCCGCACGCTGGCGGTCCTCATCGACGGCCCGAGCCGGCGCGACAAGGAGCACTGGCAGGGGAGGGGAGAGGACAACCGCGTTGTAAACTTCCCAAAGAGCGGTCACGAAGATGTCGGGGACATCGTAGAGGTGAAAATCCTTCGCGCGGGACCCCACTCTCTCGCTGGTGAGGTAGTCGGGGGCAGCGGTCGATTACCGGTGTTCGCGCAGGCCGCCGGCGGTGCGGCTTGACAAGGGGTCCGGGCAACGACACATTGGATGCATGACGGAGTCCCCTAGCCCACCGGTGAAGATGACCGTCCGCGGATTGGTGATGGACCCGGTCTCGAAAATGCCTGTGGTCGTTCTGCAGAACCCGGACGGCGATTCCTTCCTGCCCATATGGATCGGGGTCTGTGAGGCCAACTCGATCGCTCTCGAGCTGGAAGGGGTCGCCACACCACGACCGATGACCCACGATCTCATCCGCAACCTCATCGAGACCACGGGTTTCCTGGTCGATCACATCTTCATCCATACTCTGGACGACAGCGTCTTCATCGCCTCGATTCACCTCCGCAACTCAGAGGGCGCCGTCTGCCGCGTCGACTCCCGACCATCGGATGCCATTGCCGTGGCCCTCCGCGCAAAAGCCGACGTGCTCGTCGATTCCTCCGTCCTCGATCGGGCGGTGGTCCAGGAAGCGACCACCGAGGAGACGCTTCGCGCGATTCTCGAACGGATGCGTCCCGAGGAAATGGGCGAGTACGAGATGTGATCGCGGTTACCCACGGAACCCTACCTCGTTGACAGCAGATTCGTGGCCCCCCTATAGTGGACGCCGTCTCATCGCACGCAACCGTTGACCGAGACCGGAGAATTCATGATCATTGCCATCGCCAATCAGAAGGGCGGCGTCGGAAAGACCACGACGGCCATCAACCTCGCAGCCGGCCTCGCCCAGAAGGGTTTACAGACCCTGCTCGTGGATCTCGATCCGCAAGGCAATTCAACTATTTCCAACGTCGACCTCGAGGCGGTGAACGGGCACATGTACGACGTCCTTAGCGGCTCCATGCCGCTCGCGGACGTGATCACCAACGGGGCCCACGAAAACCTTTGGGTTGCGCCCTCGCGTATCGCAATGGCCAAGGTCGAGGTCGGCATGATGGGTGACCTCGACGCGCCCTATCGCCTCAAGGACAGCTTCGAAAGCCTCGACCGATCGTTCGACGCCGTCATCATCGACACACCGCCGGCCCTGGGCCTGCTCACGGTCAATGCGCTGGTTGCTTCGTCCCACGTGTTGATTCCCATCCAGTCGTCGTATTTCGCCCTCGAGGGCACCGACGACCTCCTCGAGACGATCGACAAGATCAAGGCTCGGCCAAACACAGAGCTGCAGATGCTCGGCGTCCTCGTCACGATGTTCGACCGCAGAACGATTCTGGCGCGCCAGGTTCGCGAAGAAATCAAAGAGGTGTTCGGCGACCTCGTATTCGATACCTTCATCACCAAGTCCGTACGTCTCGAGGAGTCACCCGCCCACCGCTCCAGCATCTTCAACCATGCTCCGTCCTCCAGCGGGGCATACGAGTACTACCGTCTTTGTGAGGAGGTTCTTGAACGTGTCGGCGCAAAATAGGCCCAAAGCCGGTCTGCCGCCCAGCCGCCGAATGCGACACGACCGCCACTTCGTGGACGAGCTCGCGCAACGGATGGGGGAGGGGATCGGACGAATGGTCCGCATTACCTCGATCATCAGAAACCAGGACCAGCCCCGTTCGAACCTCGGGGATCTCGACGACCTGAAGGCCAGCATCAACACCCACGGCGTTCTCGAACCCCTCTTGGTTCGGCCACTTCCGAACGGAGATTACGAGTTGGTTTCGGGCGAGCGGCGTTTTCACGCGTCGATGGCAGTCGGTCTCACCGAGGTCCCCTGTATCGAGTTGACCGTCAACGACCAGCAGGCACTCGAAATCGCCTTGATCGAAAACCTCCAACGAAAGGACCTCAGTGCCTTCGAGGAAGGCGATGGATATCGAACCCTCATCCACAAGTACGGCTACACCCACGATCAAGTGGCTCAAGCAGTCGCACGCTCCCGGGTCACCGTCACCGAGACCCTCCGCCTGCTGTCCATACCGGAAGTGATTCGCGACCTGTGTCGGCATGCCGACATTAACGCCAAGGGGATTCTTCTCGAGATTGCCAAGGCGCCCGACGAGGAAGCGCAGGCCAAGCTGGTGCAGGAAATCGTCGAGTACCGCCTCGATCGTGCAGCGCTCCGCCGTCGGCGGCACAATCCCGACGTCGGAGACCAGGCGACCGAGGCCGAGTCCGGCCGACACAGACCATTCGTCGTTCGATTTCGAAATCCTGACCGCGACTTTTCCGTCTCCTTGTCATTCCGCACTGAAACGGAGCCCGAGCCCAGCCAGGTGATCGAAGCCCTTCGCGAGATGATCCGGGAGCTCGAGTCGGAATTGAGCAACCAATAGCACAAGAGGGCGGTCAGGGTTCTTGGAGGACCCAAGATGCTCGGCTTGATGCTGTTTTCCCATTTTAGGTTTACATAATATATCTTATCGGACCTTGCATTTCCCCATACAACTGTGGAAAATTCGTCGCTGTGGAAAAGCTGTGGACTCCAACCAGACACCCGTCCCTTCCTCTGACCCCCTACCGGTGAAATGAATCTCCAGAACAAGAACGGATTAGCTATCAACAGCTGTCAGCAATCAGCCGTCAGCTTTCAGCAGGTTTCATGGAAGCGCGATTGGCGTCCGCAATATTCTCCGAGCTGGCTCGGGCTGAGAAGATGAGTCGGTCCGATAAGTGCGTCGCTCCATGTAGTAGACTCTCTGGGATGACGCGAGTGACAATTCTGCGCCGGAGAGCTCTCCCGTGAAGGCGTTGGGGGTCATCGATCGCCTGACGATTCGCGAAGTCCTACCGCCGGCTTTTCTTGGGTTCATCACCTACACCTTCCTGGTGGTGATGCGCGGCATATTCAACCTCATCGAGCAGGTCTTGGTGCGTGGCGTGGCCGTTGGGGACGCGGCGCGGGTTCTGCTCATCACGATTCCCCATATCGTGGTCTTGACGATACCCATGAGCTTCCTGTTCGGAGTCCTCCTGGCGGTGGGCCGGATGAACTCCGACAATGAGCTCGTGGCCCTTCAAGCGGCGGGGATTCCCGCCCGTCGTTTGCTGCGACCGATCATCCTTCTGGGCCTGCTGTTGACCGGCATGAACGCCTACCTCTACCTCGAGGTGATTCCGAAATCGAGTCGCGAGCTCCGAGAGCTCAAGATCAGGCTCTTCGCCAACGCCAGAAATTTGGGGAGGATCGAACCCCAGATTTTCTACGAGGAGCTTCCCAACGTCCTTGTCTACCTTCGCGACGCCGATCCCGAGACGGGAGAGTGGCGGAATATCCTGGTATATGACGCCAGCGATCCGGGCGAGGAGCGTCTCACCCTTGCCCAGCGTGGCAGGATGATGACCTCTCCTGAGGCGGATCTGGCAGTTGACGCGAAGATCACCACGGGCGAGATGCCCGAGGTTCAGCAGTGGATTCGGCTCGAGGACGTCATGACGCACCAGTTCCTGCGCAAGGATCCGGAGACTTACCGCCTCAACCGAACGAAATCTCAGCTTTTCAGACCCAACCTCCAGGGCGGAGGAAGGGTTGGTTATCGCCTTGGCATGTCCGAGCGGGACAGCGGCGAGTTGTTCCGCTTTCTGCTCGGTGGGAAGCTCAGCATTCCCGAAGGGGCCGAACCCGACTCCGGGGTGGATCTGGCGGTGCAAAAGCGACACGCTTCCATCGAGCTCAATCGGCGGCTCGCCATTCCATTTGCCTGCACTGTCTTTGCTCTCCTCGCCCTCCCGCTTGGCGTGGGCGCACGTTCCGGAGGCAAGGGGCGCGGGTTCGTGATCTCGATGGGCGTTGTTCTCGGCTACTACGTGGTCAGCAACTACGGCGAGATGGCAGCCGAGGCGGGGCAGGTGCCGCCGTGGGTCGGAATCTGGCTGCCGAACATCGTGCTCTCGGTGCTCTCCCTCGTGCTGATGAGTAGGATGGGGCACTGGATGGGTGAACGCGAGAGCCGTGAAAATCCGGTTGCGAGCCTGGTCGGGTGGTGGAAGGAACGGCGGGCTGAACGGCGCGCTCGCTCATACCACGGGCGGGCAGGGACACCCTTATCCGGAAGTGTTCCGCTCAGCATTCAAAGACGGCGGTACGGCGCCCGCTTCCCCGCTCTCTTCGACCGTTACCTGACCCGACGACTGCTCCCTCCCCTCTTTTTCGTCGTCGGGAGCACCGCGATGCTCTATATCGTGGCGGATCTGACAAACAACGTCGAAGAGATCGCGAAGAACCAGGTCCCCTTGAAGGTCGTGCTGGCGTACTACGCCAATCTGGTTCCCCAGGTCTTTCTCGATGTCACGCCCTTTGCCCTGATGATCACGGTGCTCATCTTGCTCACGATTCTCGAACGCAGACAGGAGCTCACCGCCCTCAAGGCCGCCGGCATCTCGCTCTTCCGGCTGACGGTGCCGATCCTCCTGGTCGCGGCTGTGGTCGCCGGCGCATTGTGGGTGCTCGGCGAGTCAATTGTGCCTGAGGCGAACCGCGAGATGCAGCGGCTCCTGGATCGCATTAAGGGCCGGGAAACAGCCCGATCCTACCGCGCCAGCGACCGCCAGTGGCTCCTCTCCCGGGACGGAGAGTCCTTTTACAACTTCCTCCGCTACGACTCCCCCACCAAGACCCTCATCCGCTTCACCCTCTTCCGCATCGACAAGAACATGAGCCTGAAGTTTTATCTCTTCACACACAGGATCCGCTATATCGACGACTCCTGGGTCGCTGATTCCGGGTGGTTCCGGCAGATCTTCCCGGATGGGGCCGACGAGTTCAAACGCATCAGCAGCCCGATGAAGCTGGAGATTCCCGAGGGCCCCGACTACTTCGGCCAGGAGTAC
>Ga0209013_10000370_pt1 | contig 39930 bp, 39 predicted proteins | sample Cruoilmetagenom2_FD_187291 | JGI IMG/M metagenome (GOLD analysis project Ga0209013, IMG submission 187291) | Oil polluted marine microbial communities from Coal Oil Point, Santa Barbara, California, USA - Sample 2 (SPAdes) (version 2) | ecosystem: Environmental > Aquatic > Marine > Oil seeps ...
ATCCGATCAGCAACAGCATCGAGGAGCCGCGCAGGATCGCAGTAAAGTTTAATCCTTCCAACCTTCTTTCCCAACCAGGGGGACGAAAGCAACCGGTACGATGCCCTGCGATGTGAACTCATCTGCACTTCTAGACCAGGTCTCAAGATATTGCCCGAAACGCCCACCAACCGGGATAACCAGCTTACCCCCTTCGGCAAGCTGGTCGAGAAGCGCCTGCGGAACGTGGGGCGCGGCGGCAGTGACAATAATCCCGACATATGGAGAGAGCTCGGGTAGACCAAGCGTTCCATCAGCAACGTGCACCTGGACGTTGCTGTAATCCAGATCGGCCAGCACCTGCTCAGCGCGACGAGCCAGGTCCGCGTGGCGTTCAACGGAATGCACCTGTTCTGCCACTTGAGCTAATATGGCAGCCTGGTAACCCGAACCCGTGCCAATTTCCAATACGGTCTCATGCCCCTGCAGCTCCAACAGCTGGGTCATCAGGGCTACTATGTACGGCTGGGAGATGGTCTGGCCTGACCCAATCGGCAGCGGACCATCGGAGTAAGCCATGTCGCGGAATTCAGGATCAACGAACAGGTGACGAGGAACCGAATTCATGGCTTCCAGGACAGCCTGATCCTTGATATCACGGCTGAGAAGCTGTGATTTCACCATCTGCTGACGCAAGGTCGTGTAATAGGATTCATCCATAACTGCCAGGATAGAGGTAGAGTCCCCTAATCTCGATCCCCGATCCCCTCAACTAAATCACTCCAGAACTCGTCTCTTTCACCCGCTGTGAACGGTAAATATACAGTCAGGCGATCGGCCAGACCCGCATAGCGTTCTCGTAAACGCTGTGCCAAATCGGTCGTGGGAGAAACCAGGGCGAACGTTTCCAGCATTTCGTCATCAATCAATTGCGGCATATCGCCCCATTGTCGTCGGGCGGCAAGTTTAGAAAGCTCTCGGGCCACATCCTCCCAGCCATGCAGCGCCATCACGGGGCGGTATGAGGGAGTCGAAGCGTAAAAGGCGATTTGCGAGCGGACGAAATCGCTCTCCTCAGGCGTTGTGACCACAAAAGCTGAAACTGAGATGGAGACATCCGCCAGTGTACGGGCGTGCTTGTTGGCACCGGCCTCGATAACCGGCAGGATGACCTGCTGCAGATAACGGGGTGAATGAAGCGGGTGAACGAGAAATCCATCTGCAAGCTCACCAGCGAGGCGCGCCAGCCCTTTGTTCACCCCTGCAATGTAGATAGGTATTTCAGGGTGTTTGATCGGTCCTGGGCTAAAGAATGGCGACATTAAGGTCAGCTTGTAGTACTCACCGCGGAAATTCAGGCTCTCGCCTGTCTGCCATGCCCGCCAGAAGGCACGCACGGCAAGAATTTGCTCGCGTAATTTCCCGACCACAGAATCAGGCCACGGCATGCCAAAGCGTCGTTCGATGTGCGCTTTCACCTGGGTGCCCAATCCGAGAATAAAACGCCCATCCAACAGATCGGCCAGGTCCCAAGCCATGTAAGCCAGGTTGGCCGGACTGCGGGCGAACGCGATCGCTACGGAAGTGCCGAAGCTCAGGCGCTGCGTATACTCGGCGACCAGCGCCCCCGGTAAAAACGGATCGTGTATGGTCTCGGTTGACCATAATGCACTAAAACCTACTTCTTCTGCCGCTTTAGCGATCGCGGGGACAGCGTTTAATGGGGTCGGGGGGAGTGCAGCATCCAACAGCATAAGATTAACTCAACAAATATGCCATGATCCATTGGGTGGTGGCGACCAGAGCATCCATATGCGTACGTTCATAATTATGAGAGGCATCCACACCCGGGCCAATCAGGGCAACGGCGACGTCTCCACCCGCCCGCCAGTAGGCTTCACCATCTGAACCGTAATACGGATAGATATCGACTTTATAAGGGATGCCGTGCTGGTCGGCAATTTCTCGAAGGCGCTGACTCAATCCATGATGGTATGGTCCACCACTGTCTTTCACACAAATCGTGGCATTAAATTCATCGGAGGATTGACCATCACCGACAGCCGCCATGTCCACCGTTACCAGTTCATTCACCTCTGGGGGAATACCCACCGCAGCGCCGTGACCGACCTCTTCGTAATTACTGATATGCAGATAAGTCGTTTGCGCTGGTCCCAGGCCGGCTTCCTGCATGGCAGCAACTGCTGCCACGATACAGGCTACGCAGGCCTTATCATCCAGGTGGCGGGAGCGGATGAAACTGTTCGTGACTTCCACACGCGGATCAAATGCCACGAAGTCACCAACCTCCACTCCAAGTTTGCGTGTCTCTTCAGGCGAAGAAGTACGCACATCCAGACGCACTTCCATGTTTGTGTCATCGCGTTTTAATTTATTGACGTCTCCCCCATAGACATGGCTGGAGGCTTTCACGAGCAGCAAGGACCCCCGTACAGTTTTACCGTCTTTGGTAAAGACTGTGCAGCCCTCCCCCTCGACCGTGTTCCAGGCGAAACCACCGATTTTCGTCAGTTTCAAACGACCACTGGGTTTGACCTCTTTGACCATAGCCCCCAGGGTGTCCACGTGAGCGGTTAAAGCCCGAGGAGAAGTCGACTCGTTTCCCGGCCACCTGGCGGTAATAGCCCCCTTACGGTTATGCGTAATCTCCAAATCCGATAACGATCGCAACTTCTCATCAACCAGTTCAACTGCTCGATGAGCGTAGCCTGTAGGACTGGGTGTGTTCAATAATATCCTCAGGAAATCAAGTAATTTGTCCGTATTGATGAGTGGTAAGTTCACGACGTCTCCTAATGATCAAGGTTTATATATACGGTATCGGCATTGGGGTTCACGATCATCTCAGTTATTGTAAACTGGTTGGATCTATCTCCTCGAACTGTGAAATTTTTTGCCGCCAGTTTTCTGGGATCGGTATTGTCTTCTGCGAATAATAATCATAGGCAACCTGCACAGTTGTTGCAGTCGCCATTTGATCCCCCAACTGGCCGTCCTCAATGCTGTACTGCATGGTCAAACTTTTATTTCCCAGGCGGACAAAACGCACACCCACCCGAACAACCTGTCCATATAATATTGGTGAGCGGTAGGTGATATGCGCATCCGCCAGGATAAAACCGATATCCCGGAACGAGCGTCCGTCCCATAACCCAAGGTGCCGGATATAAGAGACGCGGGCTTGCTCAAGATAGGTCAAGTACCTGGAATTGTTCACATGACCCTGAGGGTCAAGATCTCCATAGCGTACTTCAATGGGGTGATAATAACGGAATTTGTCCATGGGTAAATTATACGATATTGTGAATGGAATAAACCGTATATTGGGGAACATTCAAAAACTGTAGAAAAGTGAATGCACCCTATACTGCACCTTAGGATTGTATACTGAAATGTGTGTAATTTTTTGTGTGCGTCTGCGACGCACACAAAAAATTACACAAGAAAACCTACACAATCCACCTTAGACTTTCATTAGCGTTATTTTGGTAAGCTGGACATTTTTAGCACTGCGGTATAATCTGCCACATGACGAATTCTGATTTTGATGAAACACAACCAACGTCGACGGGTTCGCAGGCTTCAGATGAGGATAAAAACATCAGCGACAGCCTGGAGGCTACCAAACCGACTGCAATAACTGGCGAGGACGAAATCCTCACAGCCCCGACGGATGAAATACCAGGTACCAACATGGGGCAGGGTCCGAGATGGAAGCTAATTACCGTCATTGGAATCATCACTCTGATCCTGGTAGCATTACTCAGCGCGTGGTCCGGCTACAACTCGGGTATCGGCCAGCGTACTGATGCCGAGTCGACCGAAATCGCCCAGGAAGCCGCTGAGCAATACGCTTTAGGCTTGCAAGACATACAAGATGGGCACTATTACCGCGCCCGGCAGCGTTTTGAATACGTGATTGAGCTGAATCCGAACTACCCGGGGGTCACCGATTCTTTGGCGAACGTGCTCCTGATGCTGAACGCGACCGCCACGCCCTCGCCTGTACCCACGCCTTCCTTAACGCCAACTCCCGATACGAGGGAGACAGACGAAGTTGAAACCCTGTTTCACCAGGCTGAGCAGCAGCTGGCAAACGATGATTGGTCAGGCGCTATCGACACTCTCCTGGCAGTACGGAAAAGGGATCCCGAATTTCTCATGATCAAAGTCGACGGTATGCTTTACCTGGCACTGCGCAACCGGGGTATCGACAAGATCATAAAGCTGGGAGACCTGGAAGGGGGGATGTATGACCTAGCACTGGCCGAGCGCTTCGGTTTATTGGACACTGAAGCACAGGGATTCCTGACTTGGGCAAAGCTGTACATTACGGGAGCCAGCTTTTGGGAACTGGACTGGCAGCAAGCAGTCTTCTACTTCTCCCAGGTTGCGCCGCAACTTCCTGGTTTGCGTGATGGATCCGGGTGGACGGCAAAGGACCGCTACCGGCTAGCATTAATTGGTTTCGGTGACACTCTTTTGCTGTTGGGTGACCCCTGCCAGGCCATGGAACAATACCAGCAGTCTCTAGCGTTAGGCTATGACGCAAACGCCGAACTATCCCTGAACGAAGCGATAAAGAAATGTGAAGGTGGCAAACCGGACGAAAAACCGCCCGAAGAACCAGCGCCGCCACCTCCTGACGTATTACCACCTCCTTCAAGCCCTGAACCTACCGCTTACCCGTAAGTATGGCAACCCCAAACTGGGTACTCACGATCGTATATTGGCTGCACATGCTGGCCACTGTAATCTGGATCGGCAGCCTGGCCATCTTATCTCTTCTGGTCTTACCAGCAGCCAGCCAGGTGCTGGATGGGGATAGATATGCAGCTTTGCTGGGCAGGATCCAAAAGCGGCTGGATCCCCTGGCCTGGTTTTGCTTGATCCTGTTATTAACAACAGGCATGGTTCAACTGGGCGCCAGCCCAAACTATAGAGGTTTCCTGTCTATTGAAGATCGATGGGCGACGGCGATCCTGATCAAGCACATCCTGTTCCTGGTATTAATTTTGGTCTCAGCGTACATGACCTGGATATTACTTCCCAGCCTGCACCGACTAGCCCTTAGAAAAGCGCACCAGCCGGGGGACGCTAAAACAGAAGCTGGAGCCGATGCCCTAAAAAAGCGCGAAACAATCATACTGAGGTTTAATCTTATCCTGGGGGTGATTATTTTAGCGCTCACAGCTGTAGCCAGAACTTCATGAATATCAATCAGGAGGACAAATGACGGGCATTCTCAGTCCAAGCGCACAGAAAGTCCAGGATGCATTAGCAGCACAGGGTCTTATCCTGGAAGTGGTCGAACTGCCGGATTCTGCACGAACCGCCGATGAGGCCGCCCGGTCAATTGGTTGCCATGTAGGACAGATCGTCAAATCATTGATCTTCAAAACCAAGCGTTCCAGGCATCCTGTACTGGTGCTGGCCAGCGGTGCAAACCGGGTCGATGAGCGAAAGGTTGAATCTTTAATCGATGAACCTCTGGGTAAAGCGAATGCGGACTTCGTACGACAGGAGACCGGATTTGCTATTGGCGGAGTCCCGCCGCTGGGTCACAAAAAAGCAATCCCCACATTCATCGATGAGGACCTTCTATCGTATGAAGATGTGTGGGCGGCCGCAGGTAACCCACATGCTATCTTTAAAATAGCTTCTTCCGATCTCGCAAAAATTTCCACTGGTAAAGTTGTTGATATTAAGAAGGATTCTGATAAATAAGCTCCTGTGGATGTGCAGTTCCGCGCAATAAAATCAACAGCATTCACTGGGAGGAGTGCCTATGGTCTACCAGATCGGCATCGAAAATAACGTTGAAGGGCGCTCAATAGCCTGGGCGTTGGCACACCCGGGCTGCTTCGCCTACGGCCCGGATGGTAACGCTGCACTCCTGGGGATGCCAGACTCAGTCGCTGAATATGCAGCCTGGATAAACAACCACAACGCGGGTCAATGCTGGTTGGATACAAACGTTATCGAAATCCATCACGTGGACACCTGGGATGTGTACTTCATAGATGAGAATTACGAACAGGTAAACGAAGAGGGCTACGAAGTTAATGCCTGGTTACGCTATGACTGGAGACCCTTATCAAACCAGGATGTAGAACGTGGTTTAAAGTTACTCACGTGGAGCCGGGAGGATCTTTTGAGTTCAGTCAATGATTTGAACCAGGATGCGCTTGAGAAGCCCTACCCGGGCGAACGCTGGAATATTGCCGGGATTCTCAATCACGTGGGCAGAGCCGAGTGGTGGTACATGGACCGTCTCGGGATGTCCATGACTTACCAGGACATCCCCGATGAACCCTTCAGGCGGTTGGACGTCGTGAGGTCTAGCCTGCAGAATTTACTGCCTGAACTGGTCGGTTCGAAACAAGTACTGGGTGTAGACGGCCAGTTCTGGAGTCCTCGAAAAATGCTGCGCCGTGCAGTGTGGCATGAGCGAGACCACACCTCACACATCCGGAAGCTAGCCGGTGGATAACGCAGTGAAGTGATTACCTGCTGAAATTAACGGTATAATTATGATCAAAATAATATTAATTACACATACAAAATTTAAAAGAGTGCTCTAACAAAACGTATCTAAATTAATATCTATGACTTTACTAAAAAAAATACTTCCAAACGGAGAGTGCGGGTATATGTGGTGTTTTAATAATGGCCTTTGACCGCTTCGGACGCAACATACACTACCTTCGTATCAGCCTGACCGATCATTGCAATCTGCGCTGCGTTTACTGTATGCCGGAGGAAATGACCTTCAAACCCAGTGCTGAGCTCATGCAGGATGATGAAGTACTGCTGCTGGTGCGGCTGTTCGCTGATCTGGGCTTCGACAAATACCGGCTTACGGGGGGAGAGCCAACAGTGCGTACCCACATTGTGGACCTGGTCAAGGAGATCGCCCAAACACCAGGCGTACACTCCCTCTCAATGACCACGAACGGCATCCTGTTGAACCGGCTGGCACTGCCGCTGGCAGAGGCAGGTTTACAGAGGGTGAACATCAGCATCGATACCCTCAACCCAGAAAAATTCCGACGTCTCACGCGCTGGGGATCAATAGACGATGTTTGGGCAGGATTAAACTCAGCCGACGAAGCCGGGCTGGCTCCGATAAAGCTGAACGCCGTGGTGGTGCGCGGCTACAACGAGGCGGATGTTGTGGAACTTGCCCGCTTAACACTCGACCATCCATGGAAGGTACGCTTTATCGAAATGATGCCCTTTGGTGGTGCTACCGACCTGCAGCTCAAGCAGGCTGTAAAATCGGACGAGATCCGCAGCAGGATAGAAACTGCGCTGGGACCATTAGAATTGATCAACGGAGGCCAATTGGATGGAGAAGCACAAATGTACCGCCTCCCCGGCGCAGGGGGTGATGTGGGGTTTATCTCCACCATCACAAACCCGTTCTGTGCATCATGCACCCGCGCCCGCCTGACGGCCGATGGTCGCCTGCGCCTGTGCCTGCTGCGTGAAGGAGAAGTGGACCTGCTCACCCCATTACGCGACGGTGCAACCTTTGATGACTTGCGTCAATTGATCCTGGATGGAATCTGGCAAAAACCCTGGGGACATGGCCTGGCAGAAGGCGTGATTCCATTAAACCGCATTATGAGCGAAATTGGAGGCTGAATTATTTACGCCCGGTGTAAAGCAGCTACCCATACAAGACCCACAAACATACTGCTACCAACATCCCAATCACGGATGCGAAAAAGTTGACCACATCATTGTTCAGCCAGACCCAGCCTCGCAGCCGGGTCGTACCTGCCCCACAGGTGTGAAGCGGGTGATGTTCTGTTTCTTTCTCACAGTTCGGGCAATAATAAATCCCTTGCACTGTCGCCCCCAGAAATGAATCGAAAAACGAGCCGCATACACCCCCAAACGTTACACTAACAAGCAGCCCGAGTATGCCAGACCGATCTGGGGTAGATACAATCACCATAAAGCAGGCAGCAACCGCGATCAATAAAGATCCCAAAAATGCTGCCAGACTCCCTAAAGGACTGACCGCACCGGAGGTGCCTGGCTCAACCGGCCTGCCGCTGGTAATGCGCCTGGGTTGTGAACGGCTGAGGACACCCAGTTCAGTAGCCCAGGTATCCGCGGTCACTGCTGCCATGACACCTGCAAAGGCAACCCACACCCAGGGCTGCTGGCTGGTCACCCAATAGACGACGGCTAACAGCGCCCCCAGGCCGCCATTCGCCAGCACCTGCCCCCAATCACGCCGAAACCCCTTAGAAAACTTTTCCCCAAGCCCAGCCTTGCGCCGTAGATAGACTCGTGACAATACGCTGGAGGATAAAAAGAAAGTTAACAGGAGTCCTGCCCAAGCCAAACCCCCCAGCCCAAATATTAATGTCCCGACGATGGCTGAAGCCCATGCCCCACTGCGATTGAGAGCTCCTGCACGCCAAGACAATCCTGCGACGGTCACACCTAGTAAAACACCGGCAAGAAGTTGGATGCCCATTGATGATTACGCAACTTGCTCATATATAAAGTTTATCTTGGCAAACATTTTCGCAGCTGAAAGCTTTCCAAGCACCGATTAAGCCGTAGACAACGAAAAACACAAATAACCAAGCGAGGTTGTTGGAGGGAATTTTACACCAGGAACAGCAATTGTTGATAAATTCGTTGATTATTTGCCCAATATTGCAGGATATCGTGGTTAAATCTGTGGATAAACGAGGTTTTCTTGTGGATAAATGTGTATAAGTTGTGGATTGTTTGAGTGAAAAACAATTTGCGATGGCAGAAATTAATTTAAGAGCCACCAATGATCGTCCAACACCAATTATCAGCCGGATCGCAGAATAAAAAATAGTCCAACCAGGAAAAGCAGCGGCGTTAATGCACCGGTGAACCAGACCAGATAGGCAAGATAATGGCTCTTTTCATCACGGAAGAAAAATAACCCCAGAAAAAAATCGGTCAGATAGAAAAACCAGCTCAACACAGGCAGCAGCATCAAGCGCACTGCCGGAACAAGGTCTCCGGGTTCGCCGGACGGAAGGAATCCCAGGTGAAACTGCGCCCGCGAAGGGATCGAAAATAAAACCAGGGCCAGTAATATTACACCCAATAAAAATCCGGTTAAAATCAGCGCGCGCGCTGCGGGGGTGGACCATACACGATTTACCAGGAAAGTTGGGTGGACCGAGCGAGCAAGTAGCGGGGTGATGGATCCCAATTCGGCTAACTGCTGGTAGACTTCCAGGAACGATGCCCGGTCGCCGGGTGAAACTGCGTACGCCTGGCCTGGAGTAGCAATGATCAATAACTCCCGTGAAGTCGAGGCTATAAATTCCACTTCGCCCTCTCCTGGCAATTTCCGGACCCCCAGTACGGACCCAGGCAAGCGGAAAAATGGTAAGGGAACAGCCGGTTCCAGGTCGTCTGCCGGGTGAACCCATTCCACGACATCCATGGGTATCTCCTCAATCCGCAGCCCCCACCGTAATCGAATACCTTCTCGTTCCAAAACGTAGAATGCCCCATACAGTGCGTAAGCCCTGTAGGCGAGGATGGGCACCATGACCATCGCCAGAAGGGAGGGCAACAGGTACAACAAAAATACAGGACCAATATCCGCATTCGCGGCCTGCCACATCCCCCATAACCCCAGCTCGATGAGCAAGATCACGATAATGCTGTGAGTCACCACTCCCATTCTCCGGGGAGGTTTAAATGTGATTGACTCGTTCACTGCGCTCATTTATACCATATCGCAATGGAGCAATCTGCCCATTGGCAATCTTTCATCTTCCAGATAAAAAATCATGCCCCATTCTACAACTGAATGGGGTACATAATGGATTTACCTCAGGTCGGGAGTGTCTGTAATGATGCTTACATCCTCCCGTACATGATATGGGCTCGACCGTAGAAGTCGTGAAACGAAGTTATTTAATTTCGTAAACCATGCTGACTTCCACACTGATCATCATCTGACCAGGCGAGACAGGGACGGGTGCGGCTTCCGCCAGCATTGCTCCGCCACCTACACCATCATATTTCGGCAGAGGAATCGCGCCTCCGAATGTGTTGATGGACAGCACCTGACCGAGGGCTACACCGGCTGCATCGGCCAGGTTTTCCGCCTGAGCCTTGGCGTTATCCACGGCTTTCACCTGGGCTTCTGCCAGCGCATCAGTCTTATCTTCTACATCAAACTGAATCCCCTGGAGCGTATTCGCGCCGGCTGCCACCGCCGCGTTCAGCAAATCGCCAATAGCATCCAGATCACGCACGGTTACAAAGACAGAATTGTTTACCATATAAGTTACATCGCCAGTCGGTTTGCCGCGATCATCGTATTGCTGCTGCGGGTAGATGCTGAAGTTTGTGGTTTTGATATCCTTGGAAGCTACTCCAGCGGCTTCCAGGGCATCCATAACCGCCTGGGATTTACTATTATTTTCAGCAACAGCTTCGGCAGCATCCTTACCCTCGGTCTGGACGCCGATGGTGACATACGCAATATCCGGTGTAAGGGTAACCCGTCCGGTACCGCTGACACTGAGCGTACGCGCCCTGCTGCTGTCCTCATCGCCCGCGGCCAAGGCAGAAGTGGCCCCAGGAGCGGATGTGGCTCCGCCGCATGCGGACAGCAGGAGAGCAGATATCAATACAGTGAGAATAAACAAAATTTTTTTATTCATTGGAAACTCCTTTAAAAAATTTACCAGTCGTCGCTGGTTTAAATAAGAAACTTCAATTTAGACGTACACCTGCTCAGAAAAGTTCCCCTGATTTAACCGACTTCCAGGACTCCAGATTCCAATCGCAAATAGCAAAACTCCTACACATTGTATCTCTTCAGCAAGGATATGGATCGATTAATCGCATCGGATGGGCAATTTTCTCAACACTATCGATCGGTCTGATACCCATTTTACTACTGATCCTTGCATTGAAGGTTAAACCCGATTGTGTAGATTTTCTTGTGTAATTTTTTGTGTGCGTCTGCGACGCACACAAAAAATTACACACATTTCAGTACACAATCCTAAACCCAATCAGTGATCAAACAACACAGGAGACGTTTAGTAACTTATGCAACGATCACTAATATACCAGCTAGCGAACAATTATGTTCAGCAACTTCCATCCAAACTCTGGGAATATTTAGTACGAGGAAAGAGCAAGATTCAACCGGCGACTATGGAAAATTTCAGAATCAGGCATAAATTTTGCATTAAACTTCTTCAACCACCGGTGAAAGTGTATCGTAATTTCATACATATTTCTAACGCGCAACTTGTTTTACGTTAATTACCCGGGTGTTATAATGTCCGTACTGGTATTGTGCCCTTTCATTTGGTAAAGAAGGAATCTATTATGATGCGATTTGATCGTTTTACAGAGCGCGCACAAGAAGCCGCTCAGCGGGCTGCCGAGATAATCCAGCGCTACGGTCATAACCAGATCGACACAGAACACATCTTGCTGGCGTTGATAGAACAACCTCAGGGTGTGATTCCTCAAATATTGGAGATATTAAAGGTAGACCCGGACGAACTGACAGAACGTTTAGATTATATATTACGCACCAGTCCCAAAGCGAACATCTTCGGCGGTGGGGCTGGACAAATATTCATCACGCCCAGAGTTAAACGAATCATCGATCTGGCGAATGAAGAAGCAAACAAGCTGAAAGACGAATACATATCCACCGAGCACATCTTCCTGGCGATTTTAAGCGAGAAAAGTACACCGGCGGCGCGCCTGCTGGAGGGCGCTGGTGTAACTCGAGAACGCGTTTATGATGCCGTCAAACAAATACGCGGCGGACAGCGTGTAACGGACCCACAAGCAGAGACGCGCTACCGCACACTTGAGAAGTACTCACGTGATTTGACAAAAATGGCACGCGAGGGCAAGTTAGACCCGGTCATCGGTCGTGACTCAGAAATCTTGCGTTTGATACAAGTTCTCTCCCGGCGAACAAAAAATAACCCTGTGTTGATCGGTGAAGCAGGCGTTGGTAAGACCGCCATCGTGGAAGGCCTGGCGCAGAAGATTGAGAGCAATGATGTCCCGGAAATCCTTTCCGGCAAACGGGTGTTAGGACTCGACCTGGGAGCCATGATCGCCGGTTCACGATTCCGCGGCGAGTTCGAAGAGCGCCTGAAAGCTTCTCTTGAAGAAGTGGAACGCGCCGAAGGTGAAATTATCCTATTCATCGATGAGCTGCATACTGTTGTGGGAGCCGGAGCCGCTCAGGGCGCCATGGATGCCTCCAATATGCTCAAACCGGCCCTATCACGCGGCGAACTGCAATGTGTCGGCGCGACCACATTAGATGAATATCATAAGTACATCGAAAAGGATGCCGCATTGGAACGCCGCTTTGCGCCGGTGTATGTTGAAGAACCCAGCGTAGATGAGACGATAGAGATGTTGCGGGGCTTACGTGACCGCTATGAAGCTCACCACAAAGTACGATTTTCCGATGAAGCCCTGATCGATGCGGCAAGACTCTCGTCCCGTTACGTAACCGATCGTCACCTGCCGGACAAAGCCATCGACCTGATTGATGAGGCTGCGGCTAAACTGCGTGTTGCTCTTTATTCACTCCCCCCGGAGCTAAAGGCAATGAAGAGCGAGCTCGACCGTCTGATGGCGGAGGAAGAGCAGGCTGGTGTTGAGCGTGATTACGAACGCGCAGCCGAGAAGAAATCCGAACGTCTTCGCATTGAGCAAGAATTCCACACGCTGCGTGAAAGCTGGGAAAACGAACACCAACTGGACGAAATCGTAGAAGTGGAGGATATCGCGGAGGTTGTCGCCATGTGGACTGGAATACCGGTCAGCCAGATGATGGAAACCGAGGCAGAGAAATTACTGCAAATGGAAGAACGCATAGAGGAGCGCATCATCGGACAAGATGAAGCCATTCATGCCATCTCCGACGCCATCCGGCGCTCAAGGTCTGGTTTGAGCGACCCTCGCCGGCCGATCGGCTCATTCATCTTTATCGGTCCATCCGGTGTCGGTAAGACGGAGCTCGCCAAAGCGCTTGCCGAATTCATGTTCGATGATGAGGAGGCGCTGGTAAGGATCGATATGAGTGAATACCGGGAGCAGCACACCGTGTCGCGTCTGTTCGGCGCTCCTCCAGGATACGTTGGCTATGAGGAAGGCGGTCAATTGACCGAAGCTGTGCGTCGCCGGCCGTACCGGGTGATCCTCTTTGATGAGATCGAAAAGGCGCACCCTGAAGTTTGGAACGCACTGCTCCAAATCCTTGATGACGGTCGCCTGACCGACGGACAGGGACGGGTGGTTAATTTCCGCAACACGGTGCTGATAATGACCAGCAACCTGGGCACGGAATACGTGCGCAGATCTGGAGCCATCGGCTTCTCACTCCGATCGACGGAGGACGAAGAAGACCGCATTCAGCAAGAGAAGATCGAAAAGGCTCTCAAAGGCACTTTCCGCCCCGAGTTCCTGAACCGCATCGACGAGATCATCACTTTTTCGCCGCTCTCGGTTGAGCAGATGGCGCTGATTGTCGACCTGCAGATGGAAGAAGTACGAGAGCGATTGAACGAACGTGGCTTGGATGTCGAATTAACCGAGGCCGCACGCTTGTGGCTGGCAGATGAGGGTTATGACCCCGCATTCGGCGCTCGCCCATTACGCCGTGCACTGCAGAAGCATGTCGAAAGCCCACTATCGGTGAGGCTGTTAGCCGGCGAGTTCTCGGATGGGGATACGATCATCGTCGACGTTGATGAAGTGGAAGATAACCTGGTCTTCCGACAGGCTGAAGAAGCCATCCCTGCGCAGGCTTTGAACAAAGTCGAGGCAAACGGTTAAACTAGCAATAACACGCTCGGAAAAAAACAGGGAGATTTTTACGTGTGTTACCCATAAAAGTCTCCTTTCTTTATTCTTCCAAAAATTCCCCCCCCGAGATCGTGCGTTCGATCAGATTCCGATTTGCGTCGAACGTCAAGGTCACTTCGACCGATTGAAAACAATACTGCTTTCCTGCACCCAGTAATACCTTACGGCAGAAATAAGTTTTCTTGCCTTTATCATCGAAGCGCAGGCTGAGATCATTTCGCAGATCGACGCGTGTACGGATGATTTCGCCGCATTTGCCACACTTAACTTCGATCCAGTAACTGAAGTCCTCCTTCTGTGGAGGGAGGATCAATTTAGATAACTTCTGCAAGAATCCCATAGTTTTCGTACTCCATAAATCCGATAATCCCGGGTGATCTTCTGACATCCAAAGAGAATCACAATCAACCATCTTTACCCGTGCATTACTAACAAACATCGATCAAAAGGTTCGCATAATCCTTTATCACATGTTTATTGTATCTTAACACATTGCCAGGTTTATATTCATCTATTCCACAAAACTTCTTCTTGCCTGCATCAAATCATGCAGTAAACCATGGACGAGCAGTGAAGGAGAAATTAGCTGTGACTGAAATATTAAATCAAGAATATGGGCGCTGGATGATTTTAGGTGTCTTATCTCTTATATATTTTTGAGATAACCAATTCTCATTATTTGTATAATTAAGGTTTGCGGTTATGGAGTATCTCCATCCTTAAAATATTATCGCATAATGAAACATATGTGCTATAATCGCTCCCTGGTGTTCTATACAGCCTGGATACCAGAACACAGGTCGGTCCTAGACACTCAAGCTTTACGAATCACTGATCAAAAACCATGTCCGAAAATGTAATACGCGTCGTTGGAGCGCGTGAGCACAACCTGAAAAATATCACCGTCGAGATACCCCGCGATAAATTTGTCGTTATCACGGGGCTCTCAGGGTCGGGGAAATCTTCCCTGGCGTTCGACACCATCTTCGCGGAGGGACAGCGCCGCTATGTCGAGTCGCTCTCAGCTTATGCACGCCAATTTCTCGGTCAGATGGACAAACCCGATGTCGATTATATTGAAGGGCTGTCACCTTCGGTTTCAATCGACCAAAGGGGTACATCGCATAATCCCAGATCAACTGTAGGAACAGTCACCGAAATTTACGACTATCTACGCCTGCTTTTCGCACGCGGCGGCATCCCCCACTGCCCTGTGTGCGGGCGAGAAGTAGCCAGGCAGTCGGCGCAAGAAATCGTTGACGCGGTAGAAAAACTGCCCGAAGGTTCCCGTTTAGTGATCCTTGCGCCACTGGTGCGCGGCCGGAAGGGCACTCACCAGGCAATTTTGGAGGAAATCAGCAAGGCTGGATTCGTGCGCGCACGCGTCGACGGGCAGGTCTATGAGTTAGAAGATGACATCCAGATGGACCGCTATAAAATTCATACCATCGAAGCTGTCGTAGATCGCCTGATCATTCGCCAGCCCGAAAACAAGGAAGAAGCCGAGGCAGCCCGTTCCCGCATGACCGATTCGATAGAGACCGCTCTGAAGTTCGGTGACGGTTACCTGACCGTTCAAATGCTGAATCCCGCCCCAACATCCCAGATCCCATCCGATGAATCAACCGAACAACGAACTCAATCCAGAGACCTGCTCTTTTCCGAACACCTGGCGTGCCCCGAGCACGGCTCGGTTTTACCTGAAATCGAACCACGCACATTTTCCTTCAATACACCTCATGGAGCATGTCCCGAATGCCAGGGGCTGGGTGGTAGGCTGGAAATTGATCCTGGACTACTAATACCGGATACAAGTAAGGCACTCAATGATGGAGCAGTAGCAATCTCGGAATGGAGCGGGCCGCGCAATGAGGGAGGTTATTACTGGCAGACCTTACAAGCTGTAGCCCGTCATTATGATATCGACCTGGATGCGCCAATCAGTTCTTTATCAAAAAAGAAAATCAACCTGATCCTTCACGGCACCAATGGGCAGCAGGTGACCGTACGCTACCGCAATAAAGACGGGCGTGAGTCTACTTTCAACATGGCTTTCGAGGGCATCATCAACAACCTCCAACGTCGCTACAACGAAACCAGCTCAGAATACATGCGCGGAAAAATCGCTATGTATATGAGCGAGAGCGTCTGTACCGGTTGCGGCGGCGCCCGCCTTCGGGCGGAAGCACTGGCAGTAACCCTGGATGGCATTAACATCGTAGAAGTGACGCACTGGCCCATACTGCGGGTGCTGGATTGGACAGGCAAGTTAAGCGGAGCAGATTCACCGCTCGATTCTCGCCAGCAGATCATCGCTGAACGAATATTAAAAGAGATCAAGGAGCGCCTGGGTTTCCTGGCAGATGTCGGGTTGGACTACTTAACGCTGGATCGCTCCGCAGGTTCCCTATCCGGAGGTGAGGCACAGCGTATACGCCTGGCAACGCAGATAGGCTCTCGTCTTATGGGTGTGCTGTACGTACTCGACGAACCATCTATTGGCCTGCACCCAAGAGATAATGCTCGTTTACTGCGTACTTTAGAGGGATTGCGCGATCTAGGCAACACAGTCATGGTTGTAGAGCACGACGCGGACACCATCCGCACCGCCGATTGGGTGGTTGACCTGGGTCCTCTTGCCGGAGAGCTCGGAGGCGAGGTCATCGCCGAAGGACCCGTTGAACAAATCCTGTCTGTACCCGAATCCTTGACCGGAGCGTACCTCTCCGGCAGGCTCAAAGTAGCCATTCCCGAAAAGCGGCGAGCCGGTAATGGAAAAATGCTGCACCTGTTGGGGGCGCGGCAGAACAACCTGAAGAAAATCGATGTCAAGATTCCATTAGGCATGTTCGTTTGCATCACGGGCGTTTCTGGATCCGGGAAATCCACCCTGATGATCGAAACGCTCTACAAGGCGCTTGCTCGCCAGCTGAACCGCGCCCGCACCTATCCTGGTGAGCACGATGATATCGAAGGCATCGATTTCCTGGATAAGGTGATCAATATCGACCAATCCCCCATCGGACGCACCCCACGATCCAACCCTGGTACTTACACAGGGCTGTTCGACCATATCCGGGCCCTGTTTTCCGATCTACCGGAGAGCAAAATCCGCGGTTACAAGCCTGGACGCTTCTCGTTCAACGTGCATGGCGGGCGATGCGAAGCCTGCCAGGGTCAGGGCCAGCTCCGCATCGAGATGCAATTCTTGCCGGACGTTTACGTGCCATGCGATGTATGCCACGGAGCGCGCTTCAATCGCGAGACGCTGCAGGTGCACTTCAAAGACCTCAACATCGCCGATGTGCTGGACTTGTCCGTGGATGAAGCCCTGGAGCGGTTCGCTGCATTTCCAAAGATGGTCAACCGTTTACAGACTCTCCAGGACGTCGGACTGGGTTATATACGCATCGGACAACCCGCTCCCACCCTATCTGGCGGCGAGGCGCAGCGCGTTAAGCTTTCCCGGGAATTATCCAAACGCGCTACCGGGCGTACGTTGTACGTTCTCGACGAGCCATCTGTTGGCCTGCATGCCGCAGATGTACATAAATTGATCGATGTGCTCCAAAAACTGGTGGACACTGGCAACACCGTCCTGATCATCGAACACAACCTGGACATCATCAAGGTTGCTGACCATATCATCGACCTGGGTCCAGAAGGCGGTGATATGGGCGGAGAGATCGTAGCCCAAGGCACACCGGAAGAAGTCTGCGAAAACGACGCATCGTATACCGGACAATTTTTGCGTCCCTTTATTTGTGACCCGTAGACGGAAGGGAAAATTTACTCAGAATCCTTGAAGCGCCCAAGACGCCTGCTGCAAGTTGTTTCGCCTGCAATTCCTCGGCCACAGGACAAACTATGGACGAACACCACGCACAAGCGAACTCACCCGGTCGTCTCTCACATCCTTTTACTGATCCTTGCATTGAAGGCTAAACCCAATCAGCGGTCAAACAACGCAAGAGACGTTTAGTAACTTATGCAACGATCAGTAGTCAACCCGGTTCACGGATATCAATGGAATTACCAAATCCCTGAATTTAGCCAGCAAACCGTGAAGCGCAGCCTGATCCGATACCGGGTCGGTCAGCACCGTACTGCAACTTTGATCAGACGATAACTCCATCCCTACAAACCAGTCAAACCACGCGGCCTCCAGCTCTCCCTGAACCACGATTCGATAAACAATTGGCATTCCAGCGCAGCATGTAAGCGGGTCAGATGGCCTATGGATGACCATTTCTAACGACCGTTTTTAAAAATACCGATCGTTTCGCCACCAGACCCACTCCCGTAAACTCGTCGTGACCAGACATTCGCTCCCATCCTGGCTCATACGAAAGTAATTCATGGATTGTGTAGGTTTTCTTGTGTAAGTTATCATCATCAATACTCAGTCTCCCGCCACAAGGTCGCCCCTTGATAGTGCTCAGGGAGGTGAAGTGCACCCGATGCAACGGTCGCCTCCTCACCATTAAAATACTCCACGAAGCGCGTCGCGTCTGGGATACCTGCGTGTGCGATGGGCAACGCTCCAACTGGACGAGGGTTGACGCTTCGCTGGGCGACGATCAGAATTCGCCCATCGATGCTCTCACGCTGGTAGACAAACAGGTCAGCTTCAACAGCAAGCATTTGAAAACCGCCTCGCTGCAAGATGGTCGATCGACGTCGCAACGCAATCAGCTTTTGGTAAAAAGCCAGCATATCGTGATCCCACTCGGATGGCTCCCAAAGCATGGGGGCTCGGGAGGCGAGGCCTTCGATATCACTCATCCCAATTTCGTCACCGTAGTAGATGCCCGGCACACCTGGATATGTGAACTGGATGATGGTTGCCAATTTGTGCAAGGCTTCGTTGCCTTCAAGCTCTGTACGAATACGAGGGACGTCATGACTGCCGAGCAGGTTGTACTGCTGCAAAATAATCGCCCAGGGTATGGCAGCGCGATGCTCCCGCCAGCTCGCTTCCAACGCTGAAGTTGACAATGGGATCGGGGAAATAATTTTCTCCTGCATACCAAATGCACCCTGCTGGTAGCCGCGCAGCCATCGTAATAAGGGTTTTATTAGACCCGTGTAGTTCATCACAGCGTCCCACTGATCCCCCTGGAGATGGCTCGAAGGATCGAAGAAGTTTTCCCCCATCAAGTAGGCCTCCGGCTGCGTCTCCTTGACCGCCTGGCGGATGCCGCGCGCTACTTCTTCTCCCATTTGAGTGGCTCCCTGCCGACCCAGCATATTGGCTACGTCAACCCGCCAGCCATCCGCGGAGAAGGGTGGACGCAGCCAGCGGCGGAAGACGGCGCCCTGTCCTGCGTAGATGCGATTCCTTAATTCATGGCTGAGATAATTTAATTTGGGCAGTATCCAGACGCCCAACCAAGAAGCGTAACCATCAGGATGGTCCTCAAAGGTGAAGAATTCCGCTTCTGGCGCATTTATATCCTGGCGCGCGCGCTGGAACCAGGGATGCCAGTAGCCGCAGTGATTTGGCACGATATCCAGGATGTAATGCATGTCACGATCGTCCAGCGCCTCTCGCAGCGCTGCCAGAGCCTCATCACCGCCGAAATGGGGATCTACGTGCTCATAATCCACCACATCATATTTATGGTTGGAGTAAGCTGTGAATACCGGGTTCAAATACAGCGCGTTAACGCCCAACAACTCCAGATAATCCAGCTTTTGGATGATGCCCTGCAGATCGCCGCCGTAAAAAACGAGTGAGAAATCCTGCTCATCTGGCGACCGTGAATCCCAGTTATAGGTCTGGGGACGATAACCTCGATATTCAAACTCCTCCGGTCGTGGGTCATTAGATGGATCGCCGTTGGCAAAACGATCCGGAAAGATTTGATAAAACACGGCCTCCGAAAGCCATCCTGGCGCTTTATAATCCGCCAGAATACGAAAATCGGTCGCATCCAGAGGCTCGTTCGCACTCGGCCCGGCGGCGCTGTAGAACCAGACGCCATCATCAGCCAGGAGCAAAAAACGGTAATGGACCAGCGGTTGATTCATGGATAGTTCAGCCTGCCACCACTGGACTCTAGAATCGGTGGGTGCAAGTTCCATCGAGACGAATGCCTGCTCACCATCAGGATAAATACGCAGATAGATTTTCTTCACGGGAGCGGCAGTACCTAAGCGCAGCCGGATATTTACCAGGTCTCCAAGCACCGGATACAGATTTGAGACATATAACTCTGAACCGTCGTGGTGTACGGACCCTAGCCAGGGAGGAAGATGATGTTGAGACATTTAACCTTTACGGGGCCTCCTGCTTTCCAGTTGGATTGACTCGTCACCGGCCAGCAACCCATCGATGGGTGCCGTTTGTACACCCAGCACCCGGCTGTTGGCAAAGTAATCAAAATTAAAATCTGTACTGTCGCCCGCCACCTTTCCAGGGATAGGCATCAAGCGAGCTGTGAGAGGCTTGCTAAGCCTCTGGGACAGCATCGCTACATCGAGCAAAATTGCGTACAGATCATCCACGCTCACATCACCCGGAAGAGGGACCGTATCCAACCCGGTTCCACAAACGGCTGAATAGAGCAGTAAATCTTTGACCAATAAAGTTCCCAACGCAGCCCGTTCCGCAAGCACCGCATCTTCCAAGACCGGAAAAAACAGGCCGTTAAAACCCGCCCGAGGGAAGCGAGCGCGATCCAGCGCCTCAACCAGGAAAGCAGCCGCAGCAAGAGTACCGTGTAATCCGACCGCCGGGACGCCCAGACCTTCTATGGCTGATCCGAAGGATAGATCGCTGAGCGGATAGGGAGCCGGGGTAAAATCAATCCCGCTATAATGGACACCGTATTTAATTTGGAGCGTCATCCCGATATCGCTCAATATGCGAGCATGATTCTCGATTTCAGCGACGATTTCTTTTCGGACCTCGCGCAGGCTTGAGGCATTTCGAACAGCATTGACCACCACGTCAGCGGCCTCCATCGCCAGTGCAAAACGGGGTCCTCCTTCGCCCGTTTGGATTGTGTGGTAAGCTGCCGGGAAGAACGGTGCTCCTGGAGGTACGTTCGCCAGAGCTGCGAAACGTAAATTAGCAAACCCATCGGATGACAGCGTACCGGCCCTTTGAATGACCTGTGCGCAGGCTCTGACAGCTGATAGGGATACCTCTCCGCGGGCTGTGGTCATCATCCCCGCCAGAAAAACGCTCTCGAAGGCCTTGATCACTTCTGTGATAACCGCATAGCTCTGAAGGTCATCAGGCAGGGCAGGTCCGATGGAGATATAGTCGTACTCAAACGAACTAATCACCTTTTCGAAATCGTGAACGAACTGCAGGATGTCCTCCAGTCGCGAAGATCCGACAATCTCAACAAAGGGGGACGTTGCAATACGAGTAGTTTGCACATCATAACCCGCGTTTTCGAACGCAGGTCGTGCGGCTTTTATAAAATCGCCTGCACCCCGCAGCGCATCTGTATCGAGGGGCCAACCTGGATTGAGGAAGTATGTGATGGAACGAATCTTCATAAAAACACCTAATTCTCTAAATTATATGATCCTTCAGTACTACGCTGACGGACGATCTCAAACAAGATTACACCCGCAGCTACTGCCGCATTGAGCGATTCGCTGCCACCCGGCATGGGTATGCGTACCACCGTCTGGCTCAGAGAACGCGCCTGGTGACCTGCCCCATGGGCTTCACCACCGATGATTAACGCCAGCGGAGAGCGAAAATCCGGCTGGGTGTAATCCACCGCTCCTCCGGCGTCCGCCAGGTAAACCTGCAAACCGGCTTTCTGAATCCTGCCGCGGATATCATCCCACCCCATTATCTGGATTGGGATGTGAAAGTGCGCACCCATGGCAGCACGCAGGACTTTTGGAGAATAAGGGTCAACCGTGTTGGGAGGCAGAAATACGGTTTGCACACTCGCCGCAGCAGCCGTTCGCAACACGGCGCCCAGGTTGCCTGGATCACGCACCGCGTCCGGGATGAGCACAAAGTGCAAGACTGGTGGTGGTGGAAGCTCCCTTAATGCAAGCACCACAAGGATAGCCTGCGGTGTCTGGGTATCGCTGGCAGCGCGCATCACACGCGGCGTCACCTGTTCAACAGCTGCACCCTGACTGACCAATTTTTCCAAGGCTGCCTTTCCACGATCGTTGATCTCTTCTGTATAGAACACAGATTGTGCTGCCCAACCCGCATTTAGAGCTTCCTCAACCAGGCGAACCCCCTCAATAACAAAAACACCTTCCTCGGTACGCGAACGATTACTCGATTGTAATGAGCGTATTCGCTTGATTTTTGGATTTTTTGCGGAAGTGATCATAAGAAATAAGAGCCCAGGGTAGGATGATAGTGGGGAAGTAAAAAATGACCGCTAACCCATAGGATAGCGCATGCGTTGACCACCGATCAGGTGCAGGTGAAGATGATAAATCACCTGACCCCCGTCGTAGCCTGTGTTGATGATCAAGCGATATCCGGACTGGTCGATGCCCTCCTGCTCTGCGATCTGCCGGGCAATGGTGTACAGATGACCGATGACCTGCTCGTCCTGGGGAGTAAGCTCGTTGACGGAAGCAATGTGTTTGTTGGGTACGATAAGCACATGCGTGGGTGCCACTGGGTGAATATCCCGAAAGGCGGTCACCAGTTCGTCCTGGTACAGCTTCTTGCTCGGCGCCTGACCGGAGATGATCTTGCAGAATGTACAGGTGCTCATAATTTAACCTCCCCTAGGATCTTCCCATCCTCAACTTCAACCAATCGAACCGTGGTGATCTGATTCCAGAGCCTTTCAGGAGCGCAGGCGTACACGCGCAGGTAATTATCCGTCAAACCGCTTAATTTCCAGCCATCCGGACCCAGCGCAGTGGCGCTCTCCCACAACACCTGCGTCTCTATTCCGAGGAATTTTTCTCGATACAAACAGGCTGCCTCTTCGAACACACCTCGCATGCTTGCGTTGCGTTCCTTGCGGATAGCGATTGGCAACTGGTCCGGCATATCCGCTGCAGTCGTCCCTGGGCGTGGTGAGTATGTAAAGACGTGTCCACCTGCGAACGCCATCTGGCGTACAAAGGCCAGACTCTCGGCGAACTGCTCTTCGCTCTCACCGGGGAAGCCGGCTATGATATCCGTGGTAACGGCCACATCCGGGATCACGGCGCGCGCGGCGGTGACCAATTCAACGAACGCTCTGGGAGTGGTCTTGCGTGCCATGCGCTTAAGGGTCGCGGCGCTGCCGGATTGCAGAGGCAGGTGTAAATGCCTGCAAAGGCGCGGGTTCTGCCATAAATGGAAGAAGTCGTCCTCGAGGTCCCAGGGTTCCAGGGAGGAGAGTCTCAATCGAGGCACATCAGTATCGTTCAAGATCGCCATCACCAGGTCTCTCAAATGCAGAGGCTGATCTAAGTCCTGACCCCAGGAGCCCAAATGGACGCCCGTCAGCACGACTTCCTGAGCGGCGGCGTGATCGAACTCACAGTCGCCACTTCCCCGGGTTGCCCCACGAATATCAGCGAGCACCTGCGGGATCGAACGGCTTCTCCCAGTACCGCGGGCAAGCGTTGTGATGCAGAAGGTACAGCGGTTGTCACACCCATCTTGCACCTTAATAAAAGCCCTGGTGCGGAAGCGCGCTCCGGGGACCAGCTCTCGTTCCAGGGGTTCTAGATCGAACGATGCTAGTGAAATCCCTAATATATCAGGGACCAGGCTTTCCTTCACCTGATTCAACACGATCCGGTTCACCCCATCCATAGCGCTCGCATCCTGTGAGTTCAACGTGACCCAACAGCCTGTCACGACCAGCTCACCCACTCCTGCGCGCGCCGCCTGGCGGATCTTGGCCCGAGAATCCGAGTCGGCTGCAGCTGTAACAGTGCAGGTATTCACCAGCGCCAGGTCCGCATCTTCCAGGGAAGACACCAGCGTATGGCCGGCGGTGTGAAATTGGCGCGCATAAACCTCGATTTCAGCCTGATTCAAGCGGCACCCGATGCTATCCAGATATATTTTCACGGTTTCAGCACCATAAAATTTTCAAAATTAATATAGACACCGGGGACATCAAAAGATCCAGCCAGCAGACCTACATCACCGGCAATGAACTCACCATCATGCACTTCAGCAACCTTCATTTCATTCACATAAAGAGCAAGCCTATCCCCAACACAATCGGCGCGCATATGATTAAGAGCATCCCCCTGGTGAACTTCATTACTCGGCTGCATGACATTGGCGTTCAACAGCGACTGTTCGCCATCCTTGACTTTGCCGATCGCATAATAACCATCGCTGCTGATGACAGAGAAATAAAAACTGCTGCCATCTTTATTCGAGCGGCAGATTACCCCGAAGGTATTATCATCGGGTCCACCTGCTTTGGTTGCGTCTACTTCAATGATCACATCCTGGAAGTGGAGACCCGGATTTGACCAAACTTCCACGTCAGCTTGCGCTAAAAAGATCGCATATAAACCATTACTGTAATCCATCAAATAAGTGTCAGCATGCATGCGATCCCATCCACTTGAAGGATCCGAAAAATCATCCTTAAAGAGGATACTTCCAGGCTGTAATGCCTCCAATCCAGTTGTCGTAACCATACAAGCCAGTGACACCAGGCTCAACAGGATGATAGTGAACAGGATTCTTGTCTTCATACGAGCTCCGTTCGATTGTGTAGTGAAATGTGTGTAATTTTGTGTGTGCGTCGCAGACGCACACACAAAATTACACAAGAAAACCTACATAATCCTCCGTTCTATAAGAATTCATATTTTAGCATAAGGATAGCAATCCACCCCAACAACTCGTGGTTGTGCGAATGTTCTTGCATGGCTATAATTAGGTAAAACGGATAAAGCCAGCCGCGATGTCCACAAAGCAATCAACTTATTTCAGTAGTCTCATCGATCTTTCTAATCCTTGTGGTAAAAAACGATCTGCAGAGGAAGGAACAAGAGCAAAACGAAACGAGCAATGAAGGAGATGCAATGGATTTTAATCTAACAAATGAACATCAAATGGTGCAAGGGATGGTGCGGGATTTTGCTCAGAAAGAAATTGCTCCCATCATCAAGGAATTCGATCGCAAACAGGAAATGGCACCCTTCGTTTTGCCGCGCATGGCCGAGTTAGGCATCCTCGGAATCTGTCTTCCTGTCCGGTACGGCGGTCAAGGGATGGACTACATCGCCCTCGGCCTGGCTTGTGAAGAATTGGAGGCGGTAGATTCTACATTACGCGTGGTGATGTCGGTCCACATAGGTCTAAACAGTTTGGGTTTGTTCCAATGGGCGACCGAGGATCAAAAAGAACGCTTCCTGGTTCCCCAGGCCAAGGGGGATAAAATCTCGGGCTTCGGCCTGACCGAACCTGGAGCCGGTTCTGATGTTGCCGCCATGCGAAGCACGGCCCAACGCGACGGAGACGATTACGTAATCAACGGCGAGAAGATGTGGATATCCCTGGCGACCAAAGCCCATCACGTCTTGTGGTTTGCCCGCACCAATCCAGAAGCCAAGGACCCGCATGATGGCCTCTCAGCATTTCTGGTGGAGTTGGACCGGGCTGGAATTACGCGCGGGGACATCCACGGGAAGCTGGGGGTACGAGCGGGTTCAACAGGATGGATATCCTGCCAGGATGTGCGGGTTTCTCATCTGAACCGCATTGGTGAAGAAGGAGAGGGATTTAAAATCGCGATGTCATGCCTGGATAACGGGCGCTATACAGTGGCAGCGGGTGCGACCGGGCTGATCCGCGCCTGCCTGGATGAGAGCATAAAGTATGCCAAAGAGCGCCCCGCCTTCGGTCGCCAGATTAGTAAACTTCAACTAATTCAGCAAAAAATCGCGCACATGGTACAATCATATGACGCAGCGCGTCTTTTATACTTGCAGGCTGGATGGATGAAAAACCAAGGAATGCGCAATTCCCGGCAAACATCACTGGCGAAGTGGTTCGCTACAGACGCCTCATTTGAGGCAGCTTCACAGGCTATCCAGATCCACGGAGCGTATGGTTACAGCGATGAATATAACGTGGAGCGCTATTTAAGGAACTCCAAGGGTGCGGTGATTTATGAAGGCACCAGCGAGATACACCAGTTAGTGCAGGCGGGGTATGCACTCGGATACCGCCAGGATGCCCCATTACGCAACGAATTACCACCCTATAATGAACAAACATGGCGGGAGAATTAAAACTGATTCAACTTACTTTAATTCCCACATCATTCAGTAGAACAGGAGGTTGCCTTGAACATTGTTGTCTGTATCAAGCAAGTACCCGATAGCGCCGCCAAAGTAGCGGTGCAGGATGGGCAGGTAACCTGGGGTGAGGCACCATTGGTGATGAATCCCTGGGACGAATACGCTGTCGAAACTGCCTTGACGGTGCAAGAAGACCATGGCGGTGATGTGACAGTCGTGAGCATAGGTAAAGAGGGCGTTGAGGAGGCACTAAAAATCGGACTGGCGATGGGCAGCAACAACGCCATCCTTATTTCCGATCCAGCGCTGGAGGCAGCCGATAGCCAGGCTGTGGCGCGTGTATTAGCCGCCGTGATCCAGAAAATCGGTGATGTTGACATAGTCTTCTTCGGTAAACAGGCCATAGACGGAGACATGGGTGTAACCGCAGCCCAGACGGCCCGCGTCCTGGGATGGCCCATCCTCTCTCTCGCTTCTTCAGTCGAAACCAGCAGCGACGGCATACGAGTAGAAAGAACCGTCGAGGAAGGACGTCAGGTCGTTGAAGGGAAACTTCCCGCCGTCGTGAGCGTCGTCAAGGACATCGGCGAACCTCGCTATCCATCTTTCATGGGCATTCGTAAAGCAAATCGGGCGACCATACCGGTTTGGACACTGGGCGATTTAGGAATAGAAGAGCCAATTTCCAAAGTGCATTGGCCGGAACTGCAAAATCCTCCCGTACAGGAGATTGCTAACGAGATCATACCAGGTGACAGCCCGGAGGAGATCGCCAACACATTAGCTGATAAAATCCTCGGAGAAAAGGTGCTGTGATGAACAATAAAGTACTCGTTTACATCGATCAATTCCATGGAGAAGTGCTGCCGATTTCCTGGGAAACACTGGGGGTCGGGCGGAAATTGGCCGATGAATTGGGTGGTGACGTGGCTGCAGTCATTGCCGGACAAGATATCAAGGGAGCAGCCGAGCAAGCGTTCAAATACGGCGCCAGCCAGGTGTACTACGCGGACGACCCAAGCCTGGCTGAATATCGTCCTGAGCCTTTTACGTCTCTCATTTCAAAGATCACACAGGACCAATCTCCCGAGATTTTACTATTCCCTACCACGACCCGGGGTCGTGAACTGGCCGGTATGTGCGCCATTGACCTAGAGAGTGGTGTGCTTCCAGATGTAACCGCGATCGAATTACAGGATGGCAGAGTGCTTGCCACACGACCGGTTTATGCAGGAAAGCTGCTGGCAAAAGCCTTCTGCGATTCAGCTCCTCAGATAATTACCACGCGCGGTCGCGCGTTCGATAAACCAGAGCCTGACCCATCTCTGACCGGCGAGCCTATCTTGGTAGATGCCGTTATTGCGGAAGCTGATACCCAGACAAAGGTTGTCGAGTATGCTGAGACTGTGGGTGGTGTGAGCCTGACTGATGCAGCCGTGATCGTCTCCGGGGGACGGGGTGTTTCTAACAACCCGAACCTCACACCACCGGAAGGTATGGACGAAAAGCAAGCCGAAATCTGGCGGGCACAACAAGGTTTCAAAATGGTCGCAGAACTTGCCTCTGTATTGAATGCAGCAATCGGAGCCAGCCGTGCGGCAGTAGACGCAGGTTATATTCCCTACGATCAACAAGTGGGACAAACCGGGAAAGTTGTCAGTCCGGATCTATATATTGCCTGTGGAATTTCAGGGGCGATCCAGCACCTGGCCGGTATGCGAACCAGCAAAATCATCGTTGCGATTAACAGAGACTCAGACGCACCGATTTTTAAACTGGCTCGTTTCGGAGTCGTAGGTGATTTGTACCAGATCCTCCCACCATTAACCGAAGCCTTCCGGGAAAGATTGAGCAAGTAATAAAAAAATTAAATTCGCGTTTTCCTGGGAACCCTCGGAGGTGTTATTTCAGCCCTGGCGCTGAAATAACACCTTATTTTAATCACATAAGTCCGCGAAAAAACTACTTCCAAACGGAGAAAGGATTGTGTAGGTTTTCTTGTGTAATTTTTTGTGTGCGTCTGCGACGCACACAAAAAATTACACACATTTCAGTACACAATCGGAGAAAGCCCTGATTGGCACCTTTTTTTAGTAAAGTCATCATATGCTAACCATCATGACCCTTCCAGGTACAGTACTCAGGATTTGGTGATTTTTGTCTTTACAATGAGGATGTTTGCCACTTGGATATGTCAGAGTTTTGTTTTAAATTAGTACTGAGTATGCCAACTCAGGTATGTTATCTACCCCTTAGCAATCACGAACCAATAGATCACCTGAGAAGTGACCTGGATCCATCCAATTTCGCAATGCTTGATAACCGATTTAACGATACTATTCTATTCGAGAACCTTGATCCGGACCAACGCACCCTGGTCCAACCGCTCTTCACCCAGAGGCTGGAGAGCGAAGGGAGCGAGCTCTTCAAGCAAGGTGACCCGGTGTCCTGCCTGTTCATTGTCATCGATGGTGAAGTCTGTGTAAAATACAAACCCGAAGACGGCCCAGCCCTTACTGTAGCTCGCGTCCGTCCGGAAAGCGTGGTTGGTTGGTCTGCAGTCCTCGGGAACCCGAACTATACTTCATCCGCTGTCTGCTCCACCGATTGCACCCTGTTGTGCGTGAATGGTGAGGATTTACGCAAACTGTGTAATCAACACCCAGATATATGTTCAATCATTCTGAATCGATTGGCAATCATGATTGCGGAACGATTACGCAACACTCACGGGCATGTCATTGCTCTGCTTAAACAGGGTTTACAAATTAACGTGCAAAGCAAATTACCGGCCGAGCAGCTCCAAGAAACATCTTGAGGATGCCATGATAGAATTCATTACGCACTGCAGTCGGGAGAGCTCGAAATCACTGGAGGCATCAGGATGTCAGAAGTAAATCCATATGAAGATTATACACAAGATGAATTGATGCGCGCCTTGCTGGAGAAGGTCAGCGCCTATATCGAGCATTATCACGGAGGATCCGTAGAAATGGTAGATTTCGATGGGCGAATCTTAAAAGTACGCCTGGGAGGTGCGTGTCTGGGATGTCCGCTCTCGCCAAACACACTCCATGGGTGGGTAGAAGGGACCGTTCGCCAATTCTTCCCAGACATAGAACAAGTCATCGACGTTGCGGATTTGTAATCGTTAATCAGCAGAAAGGGCCTCTCAGAGGATCGAGAGGCCCTTTTTTTATATTCGGACTCTTCAATTACGTAGTGAAATGTGCATAATTTTGTGTGTGCGTCTGCGACGCACACACAAAATTATACAAGAAAACCCACACAACCGACTATTCAGTCAAGAGGGAATAAAACTTTCAGGCAGCATCTGCACCCGTTGCAGCTTCTTGCTCTACAATTGGATTACGCGACAGGTAATCATCCACGAACAGGAGATTGTCCTGCCCCCGGCGTACTATACTCAACAACTGATTCATTGTTGAGACTTCTTCAAGCTGTTCCGTTTCAAACCAGCGTAAGAAATCCTGCGCGATGTAGTCTTTCTCATCGATCGCCAGGCTCATCAAACCATTGATCTGCTTCGTAACTTCTACCTCCCACTCAAGCGCCAGTTCAACGGCTTCTTGAGCGATTTTAAAATCAGATTGTGGTGCTGGGATGGCAGGGATAACAACCTGACCTCCGGCATCCACGACATACTGCACAAATTTCATTGCATGCATATGTTCTTCATCCGCCTGCCGGTAGAAGAAAGCGGCCAGGTTTGGCAAGTTATCGATATCGAAATATGTCGCGATACTTATGTACTGTAAACTTGCACCGAACTCGCGACCGATCTGTTCGTTGATAGCGTTCTCCAATTCTTTACTGATTAACATCGTTATTGCTCCACAATTTTATAGTTTTCCCGATCTCGAGATTATTTTCCTTAATTCCTTCACTGATCATTTTCATTCAAAGACTCATCGCACATCCATCCGCACGTGCATCACTGCCTCCCCACAGTACACCCTCAGAAGAATCTCTCAGAATAATCTGACCTCTGCCGAAAGTCGCACGCGCGTAACCGGAGACGGGAGTCACTCGGTGTCCCATCTGTGCTAATGCCGACATCTCACGGACCGGAATCCCATCCTCTAAAGCTACCCCTCCACCGGCTGAGCCATCGCTTATACAGAAACGCGGCCGATCCAAGGCAGCCTGCGGGTCAAGATCATCATCAAGCAAAGCTACGATTACCTGCAGATGCCCCTGGGGTTGCATAAATCCGCCCATAACGCCGAAGCATGCGTACAGTTCATCCACTTCTTCACGGTCATCCTTGCTTGTCTTACGGGCGCGGGTAGCCATGGCTGGGATGATGGTATGATAGGGGCGTTTTCCAGGAGCCAGGGCATTTGGATGCGCCGGATCAAGGCTGAAGTTGTGGCCCCTATTCTGCAGGCTAAACCCCCACCCCGTTGGAACAATTCCTGTACCAAACCCCAAATAATTGCTGTTAATAAACGAGCAGGCGTTTCCCTCGCCATCGACAACGGACAGGTACACAGTATCCGACGATGAAGTTGGACTGCCGTGAATTTGATCTAATGTAGCTCGATTGGGATCAATTAGCTTCCTTCGCTGGGAGGCATATTCTTTAGAGAGCAGGGCCTCTAATGGTGCCGGGCTGAATTTTGGATCGGCTGCATACCAGCGTGTGTCAGAGAAGGCCAGGCGCATGGCCTCGATCTCTAAATGCAGGCGTCCTGCTGAGAGCGGCGCTTTGCTGGCCATGTCAAACCCTTCGAGTAAATTCAACCCCAGGAGGGCGGCTAATCCTTGACCGTTGGGAGGGCATTCCCACACCCGTATTCCCCGGTACGATACATGAATCGGCTGCTCCCAAGAGCCTCTATGTTTCGCCAGATCTTCCACATCCAGGCAGCCACCCGCTCCATGGATGACGCTAGCTATTGCCTCTGCGATCACTCCCTGGTAGAAACCAGCTTTTCCGAACTCTGCCACAGTTTTCAAAGTGCGAGCCAGACCCAAATTACGGAAGATTTCACCAACGCGTGGAGCGCGACCATCGATCGTCAGCTCCACCCCTCCAGGTGCGTTACGCAGCTGGCGCTGCGCACCCCGCCCCCAGAAATACGCGGTCATCGGGGCGACAGGGAAGCCTTCCTCCGCAAGCCTGATGGCGGGTTCCAATACAACGCTCATGGAAAGACATCCATGCCGGGCAACCAGGTCGCACCAGCCCGCGCAAGCACCAGGAACTGTGATCGTATATGGGTGGAAGGGAGGCAACTCGCCCCCGAAGCCTTCATCTTGCAGCCGGTCCAGGGTGAGTGCCGCTGGCGCCCGACCGGAGCCATTCATAGCGCTGACTTTATGAGTCCTGGCATCATAGAACATGGAAAAGCAGTCGCCACCGATACCGGTGGATGTTGGTTCGGTTACGTTTAACGCGGCAGCAGTACCTACAGCTGCGTCAGCTGCATTGCCACCTCTGGAGAGAATCTCTAATCCCGCAGCCACGGCCAGAGGTTGGGAAGTCGCAACCATGCCTTTCCTTGATACAACGGGTGAACGACGTGACAGAAATTCGAGTGCTGGTTGGTTCATCTGCAAACCTTTCAGGGAACCACCTCGATCCCATTTCCCTCTACTACCTCACCAATCTCCCACATTGGTTGATCTAACTCATTCGCTCGAGCCATAAAGGCGTCAATTTTTTCAGCCGTAACACATAAAAGCAAACCGCCGCTTGTCTGGGCATCGAACATCAACATCTGGGAGACTTCGTTGATCTCGGGATCGAATTTTACGCGATCACCAAAATATAGACGGTTGTCGGACGAGCCGCCCGGGAAAATCCACGCCTCGGCGTAAGGCCACGCGCTCTTTATGACCGGCACTTTCCTGAAGGAAAAACGCAATCTCACATGGGATGCTTCCGCTACTTCTACGCTATGGCCGAGCAAACCAAAGCCAGTGATATCGGTCCCCCCGCGCAGGTCAAACTCATGCGCCAGTTCGCCGGCAGTTTTGTTCAAACGCTTCATCCAATCGACTGCTTCCGATATATCGGCAGGCTCTGCTTTGCCTTCTTTTAATGCAGTAGTGACCGTGCCAAATCCAATCGGCTTACTCAGCACCAGGCGATCACCAATCTGGGCTCCACCCTTGGTCAGCATACATGCCGGATCAACAAATCCAAGCACGATCAAGCCATATTTTGGTTCCTGGTCCTGGATAGTGTGCCCTCCGGCAATGACTACACCGGCTTGGCGAGTTTTCTCCGCGCCCCCGCGCAGAATCTCCGCACTGACCTCCGCTGGCAAATCTGGTGGCAAAGCTGCTACATTCAACGCCAGGAACGGCTGACCACCCATAGCGTATACATCCGAAAGGGCGTTCGCTGCGGCGATGGCTCCATAGTCATAAGCGTCATCAACGATCGGTGTGAAGAAGTCGGTCGTAGCGACCAATGCGCGATCCTCATCCAACCGCCAGACCGCCGCGTCGTCCAGACTTCCAAGCCCGACCAGTAAATCAGGGAAATCGCCTGGATGAAATGTATTTTGGATCGGACGCAGCACCTGCGCCAGCGCTTCTGCGCTCATTTTAGACGCTCAACCAGCACAGGTTGACAGGCTGGTGAGTCGAATTTGGCGACCGGATGGGTTCACCACATTTTCCATAGTTGTCTAATTCCAAAAATTACAGCTTGATGTTCATTACGCGATCCGCGGACCAGGCTGCGGTACACAGACCCAGGATCGCTCTTGCCATTAAACTGGCCACGTAGTTTTTTTGTTATCGTTACACGCTTACTTACGGCGTCGCTGTCGGTTCTAGGGTCGGTTCCGGTGTCGGCAGCGGTGTTGGGAGATGAGTCGGCGCAGGTGTAGTTTCCGGTAGCGAAGGGCCAAATGTGGGTAACGGGAAGAGGAAAGGATTGTCGCTGGGTAAGAGCATGGCTTGAATATTGGGGGACAGTTTTTGGATGTATGTATACACCAGTAAATCCTGGTTCCCTTGCAAAGCCGCGGCGATCAACTCTAGGGCTTCGGCGTCAGCATCAGCTTTGATAATGACTGCTTCTGCGTCCCCTTCTGCCCGGATCACCACAGAATCGGCTACACCTTCTGCTATTTGGCGCGCCTGTTCGGCTTCTTGTATACGCTGTTCGACCACCAATTTAGCCTGCTGTGCTTGCTGTTCGGCAATCTGCTTCTGTTCGACAGATGCGGCATATTCGGGTGAGAAAGTAATGTTTCTCAACACAAAATCCTCCAACACGAGCCCATTTTCATCTAACTTCTGGCTTAACACACTGGTGATAATGATCGACATTTCTTGACGCTTGGTACTGACAATCTCCTCAACTTTAAACTGGGAAACCGCATCGCGGATGACCCCACGCGATAGTGGACGTACAAGGTCATCCCTGTAGCGATCCTGCCAGGTGATATGTACCTCGATCACCTGACCTGGGTCGACCCGATAGATTACGGAGGCATCCACAAAAATCTCCTGCCCATCCGAGGTGCGTGCAGTCACAGAGTCATCACCCGGCAACTGCCCTTCGAGCGGCGCGATTGACATCGTATATGTCTGCTTGGAGATCGGATACCTGATCACGCTCTCCAGAAAAGGTACGATCCAATTCAACCCAGGCTGCATCGTATTCTGGCGATATCCATCAGGGTCCACGGCCGAGATCACAACACCACGCTCTTCCGGCTGTACGAAGATCAACCCGGCAGCTGTGGAAGTTAGAACAACGGCGATCAGGGACAACACGATGATGGCTATGGAAAGCGACTTCGTTTTTTGACCTTGCGATGCGCGCATGACGGCCAACACGATCAGTGCGATCACTCCCACCCACAATACTGCAGCCAATCCCTTTAATAAAATACCAACATCCATTTCTAGATCCTCTATAATTAATTACCGGTCTGGTGTATCTCGCAAAATTTAGACCGGTGAGAAAAATATACTTCACTGATTATGGAACAGCAAAATTATACCCGCTTTCTCCGTTTGGAAGTAGTTTTTTCAGCGGACTCATGCATCTTCCCTGGAGTAATTCAGCGGATGTTGTCTTCCCTGATAAATCATGATACCATCCAGCAATGCGTATCTCTGAAGGTCATATACATGAGGTGGTGCTGGATGCTTCAGGAAAAGCCGCTGTCAGAGTAACTTGTCCACAGCGTGCGATACCAAGCCCGGGTCGCTACACACTCGCCTGGTCACCGGATGATACAGACGCCAGCCTGGCAGCACCTCTTTTTCCAGCCGAGATATCAGAGCATGGGTTCCTGGCTGGCTCTCCCGTTCCACATTCCTGGGAACCGGGAACCGCTCTTGTGCTAAATGGACCATTAGGACATGGCTTCAGCATCCCCAAAACCATCCGGCATTTACTGCTCATCGCACTGGGCGAATCTTTCTCACGCCTCATCCCATTCATCCGGCTGTCACTGGACAGAAATGCAGCCGTGGCTCTTTTTACCGATTGTGCACTTCCCCTACTCCCAACCGCCGTAGAGGTCTACCCCTTGCTCGATCTTCCGGGCGCCCTATCCTGGGCGGACTTCATAGGGATTGATCTACCCATTGACGCACTGGATTCTCTAAGACCATATTTAGGTTTGCAACCCGGCTCTGAGCTACCCTGCCAAGCGCAGGTATTGATTTACAGCCACATGCCCTGCGGTGGTACAGCCGAATGCTGTGCCTGTGCGGTGCCCGGTAAGCGAAAAACAAAACTGTCCTGCAAAGATGGTCCAGTGTTCGACCTGCAGGACTTAAAATGGTGAATCACACGATGAACGTTTTGGCGTTCTTTGCACATCCTGATGACGAGACGATGTTGGCCGGTGGTACGCTGGCTTTGTTAGCGCACACCGGTGCTAGAATACACTACCTGTGTGCAACGCGCGGCGAAGGCGGCGAAATCGGAGAACCGCCCGTTTGCACCCTTGACGAGCTCAGGGATGAACGCGAAAGAGAGATGCGCTGCGCAGTGGAGACCTTGAGCGGGAAGAGCCTTACGTTCCTGGATTACGTTGATCCACGCGTCGGTCCCGAAAACGAGATGTATGCTTACACGCATGATATCAACACACTGGCCAAATCGGTAGCTGAAATAATTACGCAAGTAAAGGCAGATGTCGTACTCGCCCACGGGTCGAACGGTGAATACGGTCATCCATCACATGTGCTGTCGCATCAGGCAGCGCGTGAAGCCATCGCCAGACTGGGAGAGAGTGCTCCCAACCTGTACAGCGTGTCAGCCAGCTTCCCCGATCACCCCAAGCCACGCCTGTCCAACCGTGATGAACCGGCAGAGCTGATCCTGGATGTGACCCAGGTGATGGACATCAAGACCAAAGCAGCTCTATGTCACCGCACTCAGCATGCCTTATTCGTACGGCGCTCTTCAGCCTCCGCAGGAAGACAGATGAGCGTGGCAGAAGTACTTGTAAGCGTGGAAAGCCTGCATCGCGTTCGGCCTCCCTATAAAGAACCGGACTTAGATACCCTGTATGAGAGACTCGAACCCTGGTCGATAAAAACATGATCTGATGTCTAAATTCGATCTCGAACTTAAATCCCCTCTGATGAACGCTGCCGGCAGCCTGGGTTTTGTTCCTGACCCGCGTGGCCCTGTAGAGCTTTCGCAGTTGGGAGCCTTTATCACAAACCCGGTGAGTATATCTCCCCGTAAGGTAACGAAGAGCACACGCTATTTAGACTTCCCGGGTGGCTTTTTACTTCACACTGGACACCCCAACCCCGGCTTCCGGGCAGTCCTGCGCCAGTATAAACCACGTTGGGCTCGCTCTCCTATACCGGTGCTGGTCCATCTGCTGTTTAACGGCATCGACGAGCTTTTGTATATGCTGACCGAATTAGAGGAGATAGCGGGTGTTTCTGGCGTTGAGGTAGGACTACCAACGCAGGTGGATAATGTTTTGGTTCGTGAATTGATAAAATCCGTGTCGGGCGAACTGCCTGTCATTATACGCCTGCCCATGGAACGGGCAGTAGCAATTGTTCAGGCGCTGGCTGAAACACTCCTATCGACTGTGAGTGCAGTAAGTATCGGTCCACCACGCGGTGCCCTGCCCGGGACAAAAGATTCGCTGGTGCAAGGACGGCTGTATGGACCGGGACTGTTCCCGCAAACCCTGGCAGCTGTAAAAACGATCGCTCAATTCAGGGTACCGGTGATAGCCGCAGGCGGTGTCTATCAACCGGGGCAAGTTGAGATTTTGTTAAAAGAGGGTGCGATCGGGGTTCAGCTGGATGCGGTGCTTTGGCGGGGAATATGGCCCACTGCAAAGGCAGATATCAACGTTCCATGACAATCGTAACAGGTCCGTCATTATGAATTTCCACCAGCATGTGAGCTCCAAACTCACCACTTTTAGCTGATACACCCGCCTCTGTTAGCAATTCGACGAACCGGTCGACAAGCGGACGGGCAGCTACCGGAAGTGCGGCTTTGGTATATGATGGACGACGTCCTTTACGGGTATCCGCATACAGGGTAAATTGGGACACGACGACCGCCTCTCCCCCAACATCCAGCAGAGAGCGGTTCATTTTACCGTGCTCATCCTCGAAAATCCTCAGATTCACGATTTTTTCAGCCAGGTAGCGCGCTTCCTGCTCCCCATCGTCGTGACCGATGCCGAGCAGGACAACGATTCCTTGCCCTATTTTTGCAACGGTTTGACCATCTACGATGACACGTCCGGATGCAACACGTTGAAGGACAACTTTCATAATAAAGAATGGCGATAGGGGCTAAGCAGGATCATAAATATTCTGTGTCGTCATCCTGAGCTCTTCTACAGGTTCAGGATGACATTCATCAGAACTTTTGTGTCTGTACTCAGGGATACAGCCAACTGCACTATCCCATATCCCGATCATGGTAATCCAATCGCGTCTCTCACTTCTATCATCGTTTGCTCCGCGATCTTAACTGCTCTTTTTTGCCCATCGCTTAGAACATCCCATACAAGCTCTGGATCCACCCCCAATTCAGCCCGTCTCTCCCGGAATGGCTCCAGATTTTGATTCAGATTACGGGCGAACAGCTGCTTGCACTGCACGCACCCGATACCCGCCCTACGGCATTCTACGTTTATCATATCCACATCTTCAGAAGATGAAAATACCTTATGCATAGAATATACGTTGCAGATATCCGGGTTGCCAGGGTCGCTGCGCCTTATTCGCTGCGGATCGGTGACCATTTTCATCACCCGTGCAGTCGTTTCTTCCATTGTCGCAGCCAGTTCTATGTGATTGTTCAGGCTCTTACTCATCTTTTGCTGCCCGTCAACGCCCAATACCTTCGGGACTTGCGTGGCTTTCATTTGGGGCTCGATCAAGACGTCTGTACCATAACGATAGTTGAACGATCGCACCACCTCACGAGTAAACTCGATATGCGGCGCCTGGTCTACGCCCACCGGTACCGAATCTGCTTTGTAGAGGGCGATATCCGCAGCCATCAAAACCGGATAACCCACCAGACCATAATTAATATTGTGAGGTTGGTGACGGACTTTTTCCTTAAACGTAGGCAAATCGGTTAATTTACCAAGCGGAGTCACCATAGAAAAATACATGGTTAACTCGGTCACTTCCGGAACCTGGGACTGCACAAAAATGATCGAATCATCAGGACGAATACCCGCAGCCAACCAATCCAATGCCATCTCGTAGGTAGTGTCACGCAGGTTATTCGTTGTCTCTACGGTCGTCAATGCATGGACATCTACGATACAATAAATGCAATCATACTCGTCCTGTAGAGCGACGTAATTCTGGATCGCTCCCAGGTAATTGCCTAAATGCTGTCTGCCCGTCGGTCGCGCACCTGAAAATACGCGGCCTTTTTTATTTTTCATTATCCCTCCTGGATGAACTGGCGCACTAATCCTGTTAATTCACCCTGCTCAACATGGCGATTGGTTTGTAATTTGGAATATAGTAATTTATCGTTCACGGTAAATTCAAAGCGCCCACCATCCGATGGCACCAGAGCGAATGACTCGACATCGGGTTCAAATACTTTTAACACTTCGTCCATCGCACCGATGGCTCGATCAGTGTAATGTCAGGCTGCACAATAAACCAGAGAAATTTCTAACAACACACTACACCTCCATATCAATTTAAAAAACAATCCCGCCGGTGATGCGACGGGGATTGCGTAATATCTACGCCAAGTGAGCCAGCTTCACTCGCATTGTCAAGAAGTGACCAGGAAATCAGTGACCAACCAACCGGTTACAGGATTAAGTAACGGTCTTCCTGATAACTACTTGACTGCCTTGATAACGGGAGCAAATCCGGCTAAAGTTAATCCACAACTTTCGAACCTTTAGAAGGCTCGGCGTTGGTTTCACCCAACAGCTCCGAGGTCCATTCGACCCTGGTGCACGGACGGGTTCTCAACAACAGCGCAAGAATTTGCGCTCTTCCCATTCTCTGTATCGTCGCTTCAAGGTGTACTAGCCCTCTTCACAGCTTTATCGCTTTTCTATTAACGTGTGCAAGTATATCATACTTTGCTAAACTTCAAACCCCGGCGATATCAGGTAATTTGTAAGTGTGCCACAGATATCTCTAAATACTGCATGGCAAAAAGCCAGTTTTCCAGGACAGTCAAATATCAACCAGAATTGAAGTGTACAGATAATTCCCTCGAGATTATGCTAAAATTTGAGTGATCGTTGTTGGAAACGTTTTCTGCTATAAATAGAGGCCGACAAAGGAATACAAGCCTCGTCCTTTTCACGAATGGTCAATAAGCAGATTATTAGTGTTCGAAGGGGATCAAAAGATGAAAACAGTAAATGATAGGCGCCCTTCTCCCATTGTTGGGCATTGGTACCCATCCGACCCCAAGCTCCTATCCGCTCAGGTGGATGGATTCATCAACGCTGCACAATTACCGGAGTTAAACGGTGATGTGGTCGCAATTATGGCGCCCCATGCCGGGCATCGCTATTCCGGACCGGTGGCAGGGTACAGTTTTTCAACCTTACGTGGTATGACTCCGGAGATCGTGGCTGTTATTTCTCCAATGCACCACCCAAATTCTGAGCCCCTGATCACCAGCGCGCATGCTGCCTACGAAACTCCCCTGGGTTTGATCCCGGTTGACAAACAGGCATTAAACGACCTGGATACCGAACTGCACGAGAGACTCGGTATCAGCCTGGCAAGAATAACAAACGATCCGGAGCACTCCTTGGAGATAGAGCTTCCGTTTCTGCAATGCGTCCTGGAAGAGCCCTTTTCGCTCTTACCCATCATGGTTCGTGACCAGAGTTCAAAGGTCGCCAAAGCCCTTGGGGAAGGGCTGGCAGCCATCTTATCCGGTCGCAAAGCGATCCTGGTCGCCAGTACCGACCTCTCTCATTTCTACCCCCAGCACATCGCAGAAACACTCGACTCCGAGGTATTGAAGCGGGTAGAAGCCTTCGATCCACAAGGCGTTCTGCTAGTCGAAGAGCAGGGTAAAGGTTTCGCTTGCGGAAGGGGCGCACTGGCTGCTGTTCTCTGGGCAGCCAGGGAACTAGGTGCAACCCAGGCACAAATCCTTAACTATGCTACTTCGGGTGATATCACCGGTGATTACAGCCAGGTGGTCGGCTACGGGGCAGCGGTATTCACACGCCAAAAATTAGTACTGGGTCACGATGAATGAGATGGTGTGTCACTGCGAGGAGCGCTTTTTGCGACGTGGCAGTCTCCCCCTTGCAGCAGAGGAGACTGCTTCGCAAAAGGCGCTCGCAGTGACAGGTTAAAGTTTCTTTCCTTCTG
>Ga0209013_10000371_pt1 | contig 39912 bp, 35 predicted proteins | sample Cruoilmetagenom2_FD_187291 | JGI IMG/M metagenome (GOLD analysis project Ga0209013, IMG submission 187291) | Oil polluted marine microbial communities from Coal Oil Point, Santa Barbara, California, USA - Sample 2 (SPAdes) (version 2) | ecosystem: Environmental > Aquatic > Marine > Oil seeps ...
TGCTATAAAACTTGAAGGGGGGGCGGAAATGGCTGATCGTATCCGCGGCATTGTTAACGCTGGCATCCCAGCTATGGGCCACTTGGGTTTGACCCCGCAAAGTGTAAGCGCCCTGGGCGGGTACCGTGTACAAGGTCGTGGTGCGCTTCAAGCAAAAAAGATTATCACAGACGCCAAAGCACTCCATGAGGCCGGGGCATTTGCCATACTTCTGGAGATGGTCCCTGACCGTGTCACCAAAATCATCACTGAGCAAGTAGAGGACTGCATCATTATGAGCCTCGGATCTGGCCCTGATGCTGATGGACAGCTCCTGATCTACCATGACATGTTCGGTCTATATCCAAAATTTAAACCTCGCATGGCGAAGGTCTTTGGTGAAGCCGGACAGGTCATTCTGGCTGGATTGAAACAATACGCCCAAGAAGTGAGTGATAAAACATTCCCGCAACCAGAGAATTGGTTCACAATTAAAGACGATGAGTATCAAGAGCTAATCGACATCTTAGATAAGTAAAACAGCTAAACCCGATGCAGAAGTGACTGCATCGGGTTTTTTATCACCTTAAGGAGCGAAAATATGACTTCTGATCTACGTCAACGTTTGAAAATTCCGTCCGACCGTTTAGATGACATCAATGCAATACTGCTCGATCAGGAAATGCGTGTGGTTAATGATTTCTTGGATGTAGTTGCCCGCTACGGTTCACCGGAAGATATTAATCGTCAAGCTCAAGCAGCGCGTCACCTGCCTACCCTATTGAGTAAGATAGAAACAGCTAATCCGGAGCATTACGACGACCTTAAGTGGCTCATCGCTCAAAAGGATGCGAAGGCTTTCATCAGCGAGAAAGATTACCGACAAAAAGTATTTGGGACTAAATTCAATCAAATGAGCTTCAAAGATGAATTCGCCGTAACCCTTGAAATTAGCGCCGCCCAATACTTTCCTTATATAAAAGCTGTGGCTGAACGTGCAATTGAGAGACGCGAGCTCATGCCAGGCCGCTTCATCCGGGTGCGCAATATGAAGGAGCAGGAAGCCGATGGTGATTTGGCCGCCTTCGCAGCTGCGATGCAGATTATTGGCGCCAGTTATGTGGAAACCCTGGATACAAAAGGTACGGATGGCTCAAATGTCCATCTCGGTGGTCCTGAAACAATAACAGGGTATTTCGGTGGTGTCGGACAACCCAACCAGCACGCATTGAAATGGCTGGATGAGTTCCTCTATTACTACACGAAATACGGCGTACAGCAAGTCCTGAACGTAAATCCGGGCACTGTCCTTCTCGGATATTTCCTATACCGGATTGGTGTGGATATCGAGTTCAAAATTTCCGTATTCATGGGAAATGACAACCCGTATGCCGGTTTGTGGACCTTGTTGGGCGCCAAACTGTTCGCGCGCGATGACGGGAGTTCACCTTTGATTGGGTTCAACTGGTCTAATTCAATTGACAATGAAACCATGGAAATCACAGCCCAGTTCCGCAAGCCCCTGGGGTTTGAAGATGTTGTACGTTTTGAGCATCACATTACCGAGACTTACAAGAGCATTGTTCGCCAACCATACAACCGTCGTGATGAATTGGTTGCTATTGCCCCTGATGTAGCAAATATTTCGGCTAAACATGAAGGCGCCGAACCGGAAATTGACAGCCAACGCAGCTACCCATCCGACATTTTGGATTATTTCCGGGATAAGGATGAAATTATCGAAACTGGCGACTGGGAAAATTTACTGCAGAATTTCATGGATAAATTCGATGCAACCAATCGGACTGCCCGGGCTTTGACCGAAAACGGACTTTCGTTTATTGCCGCTAAACATTTGCATCATACGTAACCAATGCGGCCAAATTCCCACTCCAGATAATTTGTGTATACGGATACCAATTTATCGCTCTACTAAAGGACACAAGCCATGATTCCACGTGCAATGGAGGCATTTCTAAAAACCAAACTGCCCGAACGAACACTGCAAAACCGATTGATTCGTGAAGGTGAGCGCTGTTATCTCGAATTTGGTCCGTTGGATGTCGACCGTCTTTCTAGACTAGACATCTCGGTCGATAACCTCGGCCCTAGACTTGTCGCATGCATGTGGAACGAGAGTTCACCCCTAGAAATTGGCGGTTACTTGGTTGTTGACAACCTCGCCATGGGCAGACCTTCTATGGGTGGTATCCGCATGCTACCAGATGTAACACCGGCGGCGATTCACAATCTCGCACGTGGTATGACCTTGAAGAACGCCGCTGCCAATTTGCCTTATGGCGGTGGCAAATCCGGTATAGTTGCTGACCCGGCTGTGCCTGCGGACCAGCATAGCGCGATTGTCGAAGGCTTCGCCCGGTTGATATACCGCTATAAGGATATCTATCTGCCTGGCCCGGATGTCGGCACTAACGACGCCGATATGAAAACCATCGCGATCCAAAATGGAATCGACCATGCGCTGTCAAAACCAGTTGATATGGGTGGCAACCGTATTGACCAGCTCGGTGCCGCGGCTGGGAGCTGTGTTATCTCTTTACTAGCGCTGCTGGAGGAAATGCCTCGTTTAAGTACCCTACCGCAGTTCCAATCCCGAAAAATGCCCCAACCTGAAGACGTCTCGGTATTAATCCAGGGTTTTGGCGCCGTCGGAGCACATGCAGCACGCCTATTGATGGAGCGGCTTCCGGGCTGCCAAGTGACGGGGATCAGCGATGCGCTGGGCTATCTGTTCGACCCAGAAGGTCTTCCAGCCCAGGAGCTTTTCGATCTGTGGGTAACGCGCGGCATGGTTACCCGCCCGTATGCACAAGCTAGCTTCTTGTCCCAGGAGGACGCTGCGCCGCTAATTAAGTACTCAACAGATCCAAATGACCTGCTCCGTGAATCGGGTTTTTGTCTAATGCCCGCTGCCCCAATCGCTAACTATCTCGATACCGATCCGTCCACAAACCCCTCGATGACCGTAGATAGAATGGGCAATTGGTCGGTAATCATTGAAGGGGCAAACACATATTCTCCCGACCCGACACGCAAAGCCGCACGTGCCCGCATGGAGCGGGCAGTATACCGTGAAAATGGCATCTTGATTGCTACGGATTATCTGGTCAACTCCGGTGGAGTGATATTTGCAGCCCAGGAACACCTGATCAAGACGCCAAGCGAACTGCGCATTCCTAAGCATATGTTAGGTAATCGCCCTGCCGTTGACCGCTGGTTAGCTGAAAACTCTTCTGGCTTTGATCAGTTGGCTGCCCAGCGCAGAACTGCAGCGGAGAATTACCGTGATGAAGTAATCCGACGCAACATGCGCGAGCTGGTCGACCTGCTGATAACAGATGCCGATATGCTGCCCTATGAAGCCGCTGAGAGGATTAGCATCCAGCGTATCGCCTCTAGCGAAGCAGACCGGACAGCCTGCGACTTGATGGTCCCTATACCCACAATCAAGGTAACCAACACTGCCCAGGATGCAGCAATATTGCTGATTGATTCCGGCAGCCCCATCCTAGCCGTCACCGCAGCATCTGGAGAATTCGTTGGTGTTGTCACCAGTTGGGACATCACCCGGGCAACCGCGCTCGGTTCCCCGGACGATACACCTCTAAAGAATGTTATGACCAGTGAAGTAATTTCCGCGGCACCTCATGACAGCATCTTGGACATGCTGCGTAAATTAGAGCACCACGAGATATCGGCAATGCCAGTAGTTGACGATGACTGTGTTGTGGGTGTCGTGAGTGCAGATTTATTGGCTACGCGATCATTGATGCGCCTCGTCCAATCTCAGCTGCCCTCATAAAATAACACGAGAGAATGCGGTTTATAATCCCGCATTCTCTCTCTTCTCACCATATTCAATCTGAGTATTTGTGCTAGTTAAATAATCACGGCCAATATTTTGGCTATTGCCTGGTAGACCGGTGATTCATCCCCTAATTCGATCAGAGGTCTTCCGCTAAGGTCAAACTCGATCAATTCATCATTTGCAGGTACAACCCCCAGCAGGGGCACATCCATACGATCGATTTTCTCTTGTAGTATCTCTGGAACGGTCCCATTTAAGCGATTCAGGATCAAATATGTATTTTCGATATTGATATCTAGTTCATTTCTGAATTCTGCTATGCGTCCAGCCGCCACGATTCCTCGCTGTGAAGGATCACTCACAATGAGCAAATGCTCGACATCACGGGTAGTCCGGCGGCTCAAATGCTCCATCCCAGCCTCGTTGTCGATAACTATAAAAGCGTAATTCTTGCCAATGCTGTCCACTACTTCGCGTAAATTGTGGTTGACAGCACAATAACAGCCTGGTCCTTCGGGCTGGCCCATTGCGATGAGATCAAAATAGTCCCCTTCGGATAGTGAGGCACGCACCTGGTACTCTAAATGTTCTCGCTTGCTGATCCCCCCCGGCAGGCTTCCCATCGTAGCGCCGCCTGCAGTCAGCGATTCTTTCACTTGAGCTAACATATCCTCACGGATATCCCCGATCGTCCAGTCCATATCCAATCCCAGGACCATATTTAGATTCGCGCTAGGATCAGCATCGATTGCCAAAACCGGCCCCTTCCCATTATCAACTAAGTACTTAATCAGCATTCCTGCGATCGTAGTTTTTCCAACACCGCCTTTTCCTGCCAGTGCGATCGTCGTTGTCATTCTTCTACACCTTCCTCAAGATGGGATCTTTTTGATTGAGATTGCGAACAATTTCATCTGCCGCGAGCTTCAATTCTGGCACATAATCATAAACTGGGATGCCCAACCGGTCAGCTTCTTGGACTTTCATATCTGCTGGAAGTGTTCCAATAACCTCTAATCCAGGCGATTCCTGAGTTAGAAATTCGATCTCTTCCGCATTGCGCACCTTGTTTCCAACCAGCCACAATTCCGTCAACCCGATATCAATAGCCAATTTCATTATCTGCGCAGCAGTGCCGATAGATCGTTTTGTCGGTTCCACCACCACTAACATGGCATCGACGAAATCAACAGTTGCGCGCCCTAAATGCTCGACGCCGGCGTACATATCCAAGATTAAGACATCGTCCTTGCGAAAGAGCAGATGGGTGAACAGAGTTTTCAGCAGCGCGCTTTCAGGACAAATGCACCCTGAGCCCCCCAGGTCTACTGAACCCATTTCAAGTAATCGTACATTGTTATGAGTCACACTGAACCGCTCGGGTATATCATCCACACGGGGATTAATCGTAAAGAAACCACCGGTTGTCCCAGGTTTAGCTCCGGTACGTTCGTAAATGAGGTCATCCATTTCCGAGATCGGATGTAAATTACTCTGCAGTTCAGCTGGAAACCCCAGCGCCCCTGCTAGGCAAGGCGAAGGGTCAGCGTCAACTGCTAGAACCTGATGACCCGCATCCGCATATACCTGAGCGATTAACGCGGCTAAAGTAGTTTTCCCAACACCGCCTTTTCCAGTTATTGCTAGTTTCATACGCTTTGATCTTTTACCTCATCCTTTCTTTAGTATTATTCTCGGACCGTCAGGTCGATCTTCGACCTCATACCCGTAATCATTTATTTGGTCGCGCAGTTCATCTGCAAGCGCCCAATCTTTACTCGTTCTTGCAGCTTGGCGTTTTTCAACCAACGTCTGTATCTCAGCTGGGATATCAGCAGGTTTGGGAGCCCATTCACCGAGCCGCAGCCCCAATATGCGGTCGAATTCTAAAATCGTGGCTTTTTTTGTCGCATCCGGTAGTTCGCTCCGCACCAAGTCCCAAGTGACTGCGATCGCGCGCGGCATGTTCAAGTCCTCATTTATCTGCGCGACAAATTCATCCATAAAACCTTCATTGACAGTACCAGGAGCTCCCCAACTATATACCGACTGCCGCATACGCTCCAAAGAAGTTGTTGCGCTGTCTAAACCATCCCAGGTGAAAGTCAATTTCGAGCGGTAATTGGCGTTTAGACTGAAATAGCGGTATGCTAAAGGGTCGTACCCTTTTTCAATCAGCGTATCGATCCTGAGAAATTCTCCCGAGGATTTCGACATCCTGTCTGCATCTAACTGCAGGAAATACCCATGCATCCAGAAGTTAGCCAACCGTGTCCCATAACAAGCTTCGGTTTGGGCGATTTCATTGGTGTGATGGACATTTATATGATCCTCGCCACCGCAGTGGATGTCAAAAAACTTCCCCAGATATTTCGCAGACATAGCTGAACATTCGATGTGCCACCCAGGGAAACCTACTCCCCACGGGCTATCCCACTCCATTTGACGCTGCTTATCTTTTGGGCTGAGCTTCCACAAAGCAAAATCTGTTACGTTCTTCTTCTCGCCCATGTCAATCCGTGATCCAGCCTGCAATCCCTCTACATCAAGCCGAGCGAGTGTGCCGTAATCAGACAGCTTAGAAGTATCAAAATAAATCCCATCGGAAGTCTGATAGGTATAGCCTTGCTCCTCAATACAAGTCACAAAGTCAATTTGTTCTTGAATATGGTCAGTAGCCCGGCACCAGATGGTTGGCTCGATGATATTGAGTCGTTCAAGATCATTTTTAAATGCCTGGGTATACTGTTCGGCGATTTCTTGAGCGGTTTTACCAGTCCGCCGAGATCCTTTCTCCATCTTATCTTCGCCGGTATCTGCATCCGAAACAAGGTGACCAACATCGGTAATATTCATCACATGGTTCACAGTGTAGCCATTAAATTCCAGCACTCGCCGCAAATAATCTTCGAATATATACGTCCGCAGGTTGCCAATATGGGCGTAATCATAAACAGTTGGGCCGCAGGTATATAACCCTACCCTGCCGGGTGTGAGCGGTACGAATTCTCGCAGCCTTCGTTCATACGTATCATATAGCTTTAAGTTCATGTTCTCTTCCTACAGCTTTATTAGCACAGTACCTTTTTAATAAATCCACCGTATTATACCTGCTCTCGCTCCGCACAAATCAGAACCCGATTAATAAACCCACATTCATCGCTACATTTCCAGGGAAATTGCGAATATCTACAATGAAAACTTGTTTGTGCATTTTTTCACAATTTATGTTATAATGTGCGAAATTCTTAAGCAAATTAGCAGGCATGCAGCTGCAATATGAGCTTGCATCAAAGTTAAGGATACAAGTTTTCATCGGCTTGCCGCCACTAACCACGGCAAACATCACACCCACCACCACAAGTCATGTCTAGCATTGCATGCGAGAGGAGGTTAGCCGTATGAGCCAAAATCCCAACGGTAGTTCATCAAAGCTGAATACGGTTCATTCCAGAAGGTCTAGCCACAATATTGGCGTTTATATCTGTCATTGCGGAACGAATATCGCTGGAGTCGTGGATGTTGAGGCGGTTTCCGATTTCGCGTCACATCTCGATGGCGTAACAATCGCTCGCACTTATCCCTATATGTGTTCGGACCCCGGTCAAGCATTGATAAAAGATGATGTCGTCAACCAAAACTTGGACCGAGTGGTTGTCGCCTCATGTTCACCACTAATGCATGAGACTACTTTTCGGACCGCCTGCAGTGAAGCTGGATTAAATCCTTTCCTTTTCCAAATGACCAATATCCGCGAACACTGTTCATGGGTAACGGACGATCCAACTGGTGCAACCCAAAAGGCTAAAGCCCTGGTTTCAGCTGCTGTACACCGCGTTGCTCAACAACAAGAGTTGACCACCCGACAGGCTGATGTTCAACAATCGGCTCTCGTCGTTGGTGGAGGGATTGCTGGCATTGAGGCCGCGCTGCGTTTAGCCGATGCCGGCAAAAATGTTTACTTGGTTGAACGACAGCCGAGTATCGGCGGCCACATGGCCCAGCTTTACAAAACCTTCCCAACCTTAGATTGTGCTGCTTGAATACTCACCCCGAAAATGGTGTCCGTCGGACGCCACAAAAACATCACCCTACTGAGCTACAGTGAGGTTGAATCTGTCCACGGTTATGTCGGCAATTTCAACATCACTGTCAGGGTACAACCAAGGTATGTCAATGAAGAGTTATGTACTGGCTGTGGTACGTGTGTAGAGAAGTGTCCTTGGAAAAAAATACCATCAGAGTTTGATTTGGGGAAGGGAAATCGACCAGCCATTTACTTTCCCTTTGCACAGGCAGTCCCCCGTGTTCCCGTCATCGATATAGAAAACTGTGCTTATTTTCAGAAAGGGAAATGCCGGGCTTGTGAGAAATTCTGTCAAACGGGGGCGATTGACTTCCAGCAGCAAGCAGAGACGGTCGAGTTCAGCGTTGGCACAATCATCTTGGCGACGGGATTCAAAGATTTCGACCCGAGTAAAGCACCGCAGTATGGCTATCAAGTACTAGATGATGTCCTTACCGGTATGGAATTCGAACGTATCGTTAACACTGGTGGTCCAACAGTTGGAGAAATCCGCACGGAAGATGGTCGAAAACCAGAACGGATTGCGGTCCTGCATTGTGTTGGATCACGAGATATGGATCACCACGAGTACTGCTCCCGGGTATGCTGCATGTACTCCCTTAAACTAGCGAAACTCATCCGGGATTATGTCGACGCAGATGTTATCGAGTTCTATCGCGATATGCGCACATTTGGGAAAGATTATGAGTCTTTCTATAAAAGTGTGCAGGAACAAGGTGTTGAATTTGTTCGCTTTGAGCGTGATATTGCCGTAAGCCGCCACAATGGTCGGCTGCAGGTTACGGCAAAAGATGTATACAGCGGCCAAGAACTAAACACCCTAGTTGATATGGTTGTGCTCAGCACCGGCTTTGAGCCCCAAGATGATCAGCTAAAGACAGCTAAGAAGTTTGGCATCAGCCTCAGCCCGGATGGGTTCTTCATGGAGAAACACCCTAAGCTAGCCCCGGTTGAGACCGCAACGGACGGCGTCTACTTGGCCGGAGCTTGCCAAAGTCCTAAGGACATACCGGATAGTGTCGCTCAGGGCAGCGCAGCTGCGGCAGCAGCGCTATCATTAATGGATGCCGGACACGTAGAGCTGGAACCTTTTACTACCTATGTAATACCTGAAATGTGTGGCAGCTGCCACACTTGTGAAGGTCTCTGCCCCTATGGAGCCATACAGATGGTGCCTTTCGAGGATCGCCTTGTCGCTTCGATCAACGAAGTTCTTTGCAAGGGCTGTGGAGCTTGTGCTGCAGCCTGCCCATCTGGCGCAGCAGTACAACATGGCTTTACCGATGCTCAAATCATTGCAGAGATTGACGGTGCCTTATTGGAGAATTTGTTATGAATTTGGAAAAAGTCAGAACTGGAGTATATGTCTGCCACTGTGGCAGCAACATCGCGGCGACAGTTGATGTAGAAGATGTTGCAAACTATGCCAGCGATTTACCAGATGTATCGCTCGCTCGCCACTACACATACATGTGCTCCGACCCAGGGCAGGACATGATTAAGGATGATATCCAGACATATGCTTTAAACCGGATCGTCGTCGCTTCCTGCTCCCCCTTAATGCACGAAGTGACCTTTAAACATGCTTGTGAAGATGCAGGTCTCAACCCCTTCTTCTTTCAGATGGCTAACATTCGCGAGCATTGTTCCTGGGTAATTGATGACCGGTCTCAGGCAACTGCCAAAGCAAAAAGTATGGTTTCGGCAGCAGTTCGTCGTGTGCGCCACCATGCCCCATTATCCATGCGAAGTGTGGATATGCAGCAATCTGCCTTAATCGTCGGTGGGGGAATCGCTGGGATTGAGGCTGCGCTTCGCTTGGCCGATGCGGGTAAGCAAGTGTATTTGGTGGAACGCGAGCCTAGCATTGGCGGTCACATGGCCCAGCTATATAAGACATTTCCAACGCTTGACTGTGCAGCTTGAATACTCACACCGAAAATGGTGTCCGTCGGACGCCACAAGAATATCCAGCTGCTGAGCTACAGTGAAGTTAAATCAATATCGGGTTATGTCGGGAATTTCAAGGCCAAGATTGAGCGCTACCCCCGCTATGTCGATGAAGAAAAATGCACTGGCTGTGGAGAATGTGCTAAAGCCTGCCCCGTGGATACGGTAAACACCTTCGATTTTGGGATCAGCACGCGCAAAGCCGCTTATCGCCATTCCGCGCAGGCAGTGCCTGGGGCTGATGTCATCGAGAAGCAAGGTATAGCCCCTTGCAGGGATGCCTGTCCGACAGATCAACGTGCCCAAGGATATATCGCACTTCTGCGGCAAAGGCGCTATGCAGATGCGTATTGGGCTATTCGCCGCGAACACCCATTCCCATCCGTTTGTGGACGGGTCTGCAACCACGCTTGTGAAGAGGCCTGCAGCCGTGTGAATTTTGATGAGCCTGTAAACATTATGGGGCTTAAACGCTTCATTTCAGATTGGGCGTATGAGAACCGCAGTGAGATAGCTTCTATGCAGGATAAATCTCTGGTCGGCTCACCTTTCAAGTCCGACCCCAAACCGACGGGAAAGAAAATCGCCATCATCGGTGCAGGACCCGCTGGTTTGACCGCCGCTCTAGATCTCGTCAGGTTGGGTCACAAGGTCACAGTTTATGACTCTTTGCCGATTGCTGGTGGGATGATGCGGGTTGGCATCCCCCCCCACCGGCTGCCGCATGAATATCTAGATTGGGAGATTCAACAGATTATAGATGAAGGTGTGGAGCTTGCCCTCAATACCTGGGTTGATGATATCGCAAGTCTGGTTGAAAATGGCTATGATGCAGCCTTGATCGCGACTGGGGCACACGTAGCGAATAAACTCCCCATACGTAATTCCAATCATCCTGACAACCTCATGAGCCTGGATATCCTGCGTAAAGCGTGTTTAGGAGAGAGTCATGATGTGGCTGGCAAGAAAGTAGTAGTCCTCGGTGGTGGTAATGTCGCGTTAGACACTGCCCGTACGGTGCTGCGTCTCGGTGCGTCAGAAGTACGCTTGGCGTGTCTCGAACCCCGTGGCGAAATGCCTGGTTTCAACTGGGAGATCTTGGTAGCTGTCGAAGAAGGGATCGAGATTTGCCCAGGACGGACATTTCACGAAATTATGGTTGAAAATGACCGCATAACTGGGATTCGCTGCTCGAGCGTTATCTTCCAAGGCTTCAAGCGCAGCCGTCCGGTGATAGACATCATCCCAGAAACAGAACATATTCTGCCGGCAGATATCGTGGTTTGGGCAATTGGTCAGCGACCAGACTTCTCCTTCCTGCCGCTCGATGGCAGTATTAACACCAGCTACCCAATCGGTATCCAGTCAGATGAAGATATGCTGACGACAAAGCCAGGTGTTTTTGTCGCCGGAGACGTGCGGCGCGGGGTGACATTCTTTGTCGTAGATGCGATTGGAGAAGGGCACAAAGCCGCTCGTAGTATTGATCGCTTCTTACGCGGCGAAAAGGGGCTCCGCGAACCGAGCAAACCGCCTGTTATCCATTTAGACTCGGAAACTATTGAATACAGATTAAATGCAGGTGTTGCATCTCGCACGGAAAGAGTTCCCATAAAAAGTATCCCGGTAGATCAGAGACACCATAATTTCGAAGAGGTAGACCTGGCGCTAACAGAAGAAGAAGCTCTCGCCGAAGCTGAGCGTTGTTTGCGCTGTGGAATATGCTCTGAGTGCCTTGAATGTGTTGTTGCGTGTGAACGAGGTGCCATTGACCATAATATGCAGTCACACTACCTCAACCTAGATGCTGGAACGATAGTATTAGCGACCGGCTTTAAAGACTTTGACCCATCTGGGGTCCCAGAGCTAGGTTATGGACAAATCGATAATGTGATCACAGCGATGGAATTTGAAAGGCTGATTAATTCAGGTGGACCGACAGAAGGCCAAGTCCTGCTAAAGAATGGGCAAGTACCAAAAAGTGTCGCAATTTTGCATTGCGTCGGCAGCCGGGATGATCGCTATCATGATTATTGCTCGCGTGCTTGCTGCATGTACTCCCTCAAGTTCGCCCAGCTAGTGCATGATTATGTCGATGCTGAAGTGTACGAGATCTACCGTGATATGCGCACATTTGGTAAAGATTATGAGGAATTCTACAACCGCACCTGTGAGAAAGGAGTCAATTTTTATCACGGGAAAGTCAAATCGATCCAGAAACAGAATGGCAAGCTCCTTGTTTCGTGGGGTGAAAATTTCTACAATCAACCTGACAGCGTAGCAGTAGATATGGTGATCCTAGCGACTGGTTTCGAGCCCCAAGATGACACCGCTGAGGTGGCGAAAATATTCGGTGTCAGCCGCAGTCGAGATGGCTATTTTCTTGAACGGCATCCGAAGCTAGCGCCAGTTGAAACAGCAACCGAAGGAATATACTTGGCCGGCGCTTGCCAGAGTCCTAAGGATATCCCCGACAGCGTTACCCAAGCAGGTGCCGCCGCTGCTGCAGCCTTATCTCTGCTGGATCAGGGGACGATCAATATGGATCCGTCAATCGCCCACGTGGATAGTCAGCTATGCGCAGGATGCGGTCAATGCGTTAATACATGCCCCTATGAAGCGATTTCACTTCAGCCCATCGATAACCGTGGGCAAGTCGCTTCAGTGAACAGCTATCTATGTAAGGGTTGCGGGACCTGTGCCGCTAGCTGCCCTAATAAAGCTATGACTTTGATCCATTACGATGACCAGCAAATCATCAGTGAGATTGTCGGCGCACTCCAACCAAATCCACCAATCGTGCCCGAGCTGGCAGCGAAAAGGAGCTGATGCTGTGGATTTTGAACCAAAGATAATTACTTTTCTTTGTACTTGGTGCAGCTATACGGGGGCGGACACTGCGGGGATAGCCCGCTTGAAAACGCCAGCCAACGTACGTGCGATCCGCGTTCCCTGCTCTGGTCGCGTTGCTCCAGAGATTATTATGCGGACATTCGACCAAGGGGCGGATGGTGTACTGGTTTTAGGCTGTCACATCGGGGAATGCCACTACGATTCCGGAAACCACCGCACTGCTAAGCGTATCCCAATATTAAGGTCGTTAATGACCTTTACCGGGCTTGAAGCTGAACGCTTGAGACTCGATTGGGTTTCTGCATCTGAAGGGGAGCGTTTCTCCAGAATCGTGAATGAATTTACCGATACGGTTAAACAGCTTGGCCCAATTCGCTGGCGTGTTGAAAATTCTTATCAACCCTATACATCACAGGCTTATACGGCAGGGAATACACCAATAATCCCCGGGCTTCTAACCAAGACCACAAGAATGACCGATCAGATATCTGAGTTAAACCCCCAAATAACAGCGAATATACAGTCTGCCGCACGAGAACTCCTTGATAGTGGTCAAGTGACCTGTATCATCGGGTATGAGATCGGAACCCATGGTCGAACACGCCCAGCGTTTGTGCACTCTCCCGAAGAAACAGAGCGGTTGGTATGGAACCAGGATTGCACTCACAACCTGACCACCTATCTGAATGATAAGCTAACCACAGGTTCTAATGGCGGCACACGCCAACCAATTGGCATCGTTGTTAAACCTTGTGATAGCCGCTCAATAAATGTCCACCTGGCCGAAAATCGCTACAATCGTGACGACCTTCATGTTATCGCAGTGAGCTGCAATGGTATTAGGCAGGGGGCGGGTACAACCGCCCCAACCTTGTCGACACTAACCACCTACCAGGAGCGCTGCTTATCTTGTTCACAATCCGAACCCGCCGTTTATGACACCTACATAGAACAACCAAGGGGTATAGATAATATAACCATAGAGCCAAAAGGGGTTGATAGTCAAACCGCACAGTTAGATTCCCTCTCTCCACAGGAGCGGATGGACTTCTGGTTAGGGCAATTTGACCGCTGCATCCGCTGTTATGCTTGCCGACAAGTGTGCCCAAGTTGTGATTGCCCGACATGTCTATACGAAAGGGATGATTCTCTCTGGGTCGGTTTAGGCATTGGCATTAATGAAAAGCGGACATTTCACCTCGGTCGAGCATTTCATCTTGCTGGACGTTGCGTGGAATGTAATGAGTGCGAACGTGTTTGCCCGGTTGGCATCCCCATCAGCTTAATTAACCGTAAATTAGCTCAGGAAATGGAAAACATTTTTGACCACAGTGCTGGAGAGCATCCCCATCCACCTCCATTAGTGACAATCCTTGGGGGTCAGGAACACTTACCATGATTTACATCACACAATCGGCTCTAAATGACTGGCTGAACCAAATTGCCCAACAGAGAATATTGATCGCACCGGTCGCGGAGGGCAGTTCCATGACATACCGGCAGGTATCGGACAGCTCCGAAATCACGGGCGGTTTTGATAGACCAGATATGGGAATTAAGGGTGCTTTTTTACCTGCTACGGAGACCTTGTTTACGATACAAAGCGGTAATGGCAGCTATACAATATCTGATAACGTCCCTGCCGATGAACAAGTGATCTTCGGTGTTAGGCCTTGTGATTCACGTGGGATGTTGGCATTGGATGCGCTCTTCATCGAAACGGAACCGGTCGACATTCACTATGCTAGGCGCCGCCAAAACTCTGTCATCATCGGACTGGCGTGCTCTACAATGGGTGAATACTGCTTCTGCACAAACCTTGGCAGCAGCCCGACCGACAATCAGGGCGCAGACCTTTTCTTAACCAAGTCTGGCAGTGGTTATTGGTTGGATAATATTACCGAAAAGGGACGCAGCCTATTAGGTACCTACGCGATCCAACAATCTGAACCCGCACATTCGCGGCCACCGGAAATAGAGCACTCGGCAAATGCCAGTCTTCCAGACCTAGAGAAATGGCCGCCATTATTTGCAGACGAATATTGGGAGGCAGTCGGCGAACGCTGCCTTAGCTGCCGGATATGCGCCTACGTATGCCCTACATGCCGCTGCTTCGATATCCGTGATGAAACCCTTCCCACTGCGGAGGACGGAGCAAAATATGAACGCATCCGCTGTTGGGACAGCTGTTTAGGTGAGAGCTACTCGCAGGTTGCAGGTGGGCATAACCCTCGTGTCGCGAAAGGTGATCGATTGCGCAACCGGATGTACTGTAAATTCTATTATTTCCCACAGCAACATGGGCCAATCGCATGTACAGGTTGTGGTCGCTGTGTGGAGGCCTGCCCGGTAAATATCGATGTAACGGAAGTCCTCCAGCATGTCTTGGAGGCAACACTATGAGTGATTTCGCGGTCGCACCGGATGATGTCAACATCCTAAAACCATTACTCGGCGAACTATCCCAGGTAAAAGACATCGGCACAGAAATTAAGCTACTTGGTGTTAATTTTGTTAATGGGGGTGAAGATAATTTTCAAAACTACAAACCAGGTCAGTTTGCGTTTCTATCGGCATTCGGTGTGGGCGAAGCACCTTTCGGAATCGCATCGGTACCAGATGAAGGCCCAACCCTGCAATTTGCTGTCCAGCGCCTAGGTTCCGTGACAACTGAACTTCATACACTTGGCGCAGGTGATATCGTTGGAGTTCGCGGCCCTTTGGGGAACTGGTTTCCAATGGATGATTTTAAAGGGAAAAACCTGATCGTTCTCGGTGGGGGAATCGGCGGCGCACCTTTACGGCCTGTGATCCAAACCATCCTGAGACACCGGCAGGACTACGGTAACTTGACGGTTTTATGGGCTGCCCGCAACCCTTCGCTCCTGATCTTCAAAGACGAGTACAACTCATGGCGCGAGGCTCCGGGTACTGCACTCCATCTAACTGTTGATACACCTGACACTCGCTGGGACCATAATGTCGGACTAATAACCGACCTGCTTAATAGAATTGCCCCATCCCCTGAAAACGCCATCACGATCACCTGTGGACCGCCTATCATGATCCACTTCGTGAACAAAATGCTCGTTGAGGAGATGGGTTTTAAACCAGAACAGAATTATGTCACTTTAGAGGCGCGCATGCACTGCGGAGTTGGCAAATGCGGGCGCTGCAACATAGGAGACAAACTAATTTGTGTGGATGGACCAGTCTTCACGATGGCTGAAGTCGGCACTTTCATGGAGAGTATCTCATAAATCGAACTACACTTCATCTATCAATGTGAAATGCATCTCCAGCATGGGCAACCAGGAAAATTACGGGTCTAAGATCATTTTATATGAGAAAGTAATTCGCTAGCATCAGAACAAAGCACAGTAATACAATGAAGATCAGCACGAAAGCTGCCAGGTGATCATATAAACCTTCGCGGCGTCTTTCTTGATATTTTAGCAGCCAGGCAGCGGTAAAACCACCCACCAGCCCACCCAGATGCCCCCAATTGTCTATACCGCTAACTGTGAATCCAAGTACAAATGCAATCACAACCCAAATGAGCATCTGGCGGAATAGAGCTGACCCGAACGTCCCCCCACGATGACGCCCGTAGAACAGCAGCGCTCCGAACAGGCCAAAAATCGCACCCGAAGCGCCCACAAACAAAAATGTCCCAGCTAGCGTAGAGATAATCGAGCCAAATAATCCCGCCACGGTATAGATTATCCAAAAACGAGACTTTCCAAAAAGCTCTTCTACCCAACTGCCCAACCTGAGCAACCACATCATGTTGAAGGCGATGTGCAGCAAACTGCCATGCAGATAGGTAGCTGTAAGCATTGTCCACCACCGTCCAAGACTAGCCGGAAGGACACCACCAGCGCCTAGATCAAACAATACTTCCGTTGTAGGCGATAATATGTTGAAAATCCCACCCGAAAAATCAAGCGAAGAAAAATCCAATCCCAGAGCCAATAGATATAAAGCGATGCACGAAACCAGAATTGGCTGTACGAAGCTGATCTGCTCGGACAACAAGTGTTTAAGCAGCGGTGCTGTACGGTATACATTTGGACGCTTTAACCCGCAGTGGATACATGCCTGGGCATCAACACTGATTAGCCTTCTACAACGTGGGCAAGGCTTTGCGCTGCGTTTCCGAAGTGGTGTTTTCTCCATCGCTGTTCCCATCTCTCCAAGTTCTAATCCAATCATTTTACACGATATTAACTACATAATGTTCATGATAAGGTTCGTGAGAATTACTGAAATTGGTATATACTTATCTCAAATAGATCATGATACGCATAGAATGCACATATATGCACATCTGAGCTGATTGACGTTGGAGGCTGCCAACCTGTGGATAAAATTCGCGTCTTACTAGCTGATGACCACAAGATACTGCGCGACGGTATAAGGGCAATATTGGAAGATGATCCGAAAATCATCGTCGTCGGAGAAGCTGATAATGGACAAACAGCAGTACGGTTGTCTTGCCAGCTAGAACCTGATGTTGTGCTGATGGATATCGCCATGCCGATCTTAAATGGTCTCGAAGCCACCCGGCAGATAAAACGCGATATCCCACAGGTGAAGATCTTGATTTTATCGATGTACGATAACGATGACTATATCCAACAGGCGCTGACTTATGGAGCGATGGGCTATATCCTCAAAGATGCTTCCGCAAGTGAATTGTTATCAGCGATATACACCGTCCATAAGGGAGAGGCTGTTCTCTCGCCGCCAATTACACGCCTGGTAATCGAGGATTACCTGCGCTGGGGCGGGCTGCAGAGCAAGGATACCCAGAATGGCCTCAGTCCCCGTGAGCACGAGGTACTCCAGTTGGTCGCTGAAGGCTACAATAATAAAGAGATCGCGAAGATACTCTCAATTTCGATAAAAACTGTCCAAACACATCGCTCCAATATGATGAGGAAGTTAGATTTGCATGATAGCGGGGAGTTGATCAGATATGCCCTCCAAAAGAAAATCATCGAAATGTAACCGACACCAGTAATAAATCAAAGGGGGATTACGTCAATCTCATCCATAATTGGGTATTTAACACCAATCTTGGATGTTATTTTTAAGGCGAAGATGTTTACGCGGTGGAAATTTAAGGTGTTTATAGGAGCCAGAATAAGGTACATAACACTTGATTTCAACAGTATTTTTGCTATGCTATAAGTGTTATATTTCACAATATAAATATATCCTGATCCACGCTCTTGTTTAGGCAATCTAAGGAGACCAATGGACAAATTACTTAATTTTTGGCTGCGTGGCCGCTGGATCAGACTTGGACTGACTGCTGCATTAGTTTGCATAGTCGGTCTTTTATTTTACGTCTCCGTCTCAGCGGACACTCACCCACGAGATATCAATCAAGAAAGTTCTGCGCCAGACAATCCAGACTGGTCTCGTATCCGATCACTCGTCTCTGCAGCCGATATTCCCTATAGCGAATATTCAGCAGCTGCGATAAGCGTTCCCCAACCAGCGCCAGATCCTTGCTTGCACTGCCATATTAGCGGAGAGAATACAGGTCTCTGGACACCGTTGGCGCGCTGGAGCATATTTGGATTGGCAGGGTTAATGTTCGCATTCGGAGTTGTCCGCAGCACCAGTGTGTGGCGCAACCGCAAGCCTTGGAAACCATATAGCCGCCGAACAGCCGAATGGATCGATGAGCGGTACGAGATTTCAGGACCTTTGACGAAAATTCTCAACAAACCGGTGCCAAAATACGCTCTACGCTGGTGGTACTGCCTGGGTGGTATCACCGCATTCCTATTTGTAGTTCAGGGTCTAACTGGAATTATGCTGGCGTTTTACTATAAACCGACTCCAGATGCAGCCTATGCAAGCATCCAATTCATTGAAAGTCAAGTCCGGTTTGGTGCATCGATCCGCATGGTCCACCATTGGGCTGCGAACGGTATGATCGTTCTGTGTATCGCACATATGCTGCGCGTTTTTATCATGGGCGCTTTTAAACCACCGCGCGAGCTAAACTGGGTCAGCGGGGCGCTTCTTCTTACGCTTACGCTCGCATTCGGTTTTACCGGCTACCTGCTCCCTTGGGACCAGAGAGCATTTTGGGCTACTACCGTCGGGTCCGAAATTGCCGGTGGAATTCCAGTTATTGGCAGCCTTGCACTTATTTTCTTGCGAGTGGGCTGGAGTGTTACCGAGTTAACACTGAGCCGCTTCTATGCTTTGCACATCATCGCACTCCCGCTCGCAACCGTTGGGTTGATGCTGCTGCACTTTTTGATGGTCCGCAAACAAGGCATTGCCAAGCCGTTATAGATCGATATCGAATCGATTTGCTCCAACACCAAAGGAAAGGTTATCAGGAGATTAGCATATGCCAGACATTGAACAACCTTCAGCCGATGAAACTATCCCCTTTTACCCAGATCACTTCCGCACTGAACTGCGAGTGGTTCTCTGGATTATCGGCATCATCGTCCTCATTGGCATAATTGGCCTATTGATGCCAGTCGGCCAAGGCGATCCAGCCGACCCAATGAACACTCCCAATCATGTCAAACCCGAATGGTACTTCCTGGCGATTTACCAGATATTGAAGTTCATTCCTAAGACAGCCGGTGCGTTGCTGCCAGTTATCTTAATTATCCTGCTCACGATCGTGCCATTCCTCGATCGCAAACCTGACCGGTCACCGAGTATCTACCGCAAACGTTTGATCAGCGTGATCATTGGCCTGATTGTGTTGACAGCCCTTACGATTTGGGGGGAGGTAACTTAACGATGGCTAAGATTTCAAGACGCTCGTTCCTACAGATATTTAACCGCATATTGGCTGTAACTGGGTTAACCGCTCTAACCATTCCTATCGTCGCATATTTTTACCCGCCCGATTTGGAGGAAACTCCATCCGAACCAGTACTGGTCGGCACTCTAGATGAACTCTCTCCCGGAGAAAGCAAGACCATCAGTTTCGGGCGCTACCCTGCTTTGATCATCAACACAACCGCTGGGCTGCGGGCATATTCTGCTGTGTGCACCCATTTTGCCTGTATTTGCAAGTGGGACCCTTCCATCGAAATGATTGTTTGCCCATGTCACGAAGGTTATTTCGAACCATTTGAGGGACAAGTGATTTCAGGCCCACCCCCTTTACCGCTTGAAACACTGGCCTTAAATATCATCGATGGTGAAATCTATGTCGGAGGCCCGGAATGACCACTACAGAACTCAGCAAAGAACGCTCGCCATCCCCCTTTGACAGACAACGCTGGCGCAATTTTTTGAGCAGTTCTCGTCCATATATAAAGGATTTCTTCCTACATGTGATCGCGCAGGTGCGTGTCTTAAAAAAAGCCTACCCTGGTCTAATGCACTTACTGATCTTCTGGGGAGTCACGATACAAGTTATCGGAACCGCTATCAATCTCATGCAGATGCAGCTATTTATCCCCTTTGTTGAACTGTCGATCCCACGCGGAAATGGCTACCTTTTGTACGAGCTGATAATGGATTTAGCAGGCGTTGCCATCCTGCTTGGCGTTGCCATGGCGGCGATCAGACGTGCAATTATCCGCCCCAAAACGCTTGAAACTCGCTGGGATGACACGTATGCCTTGGTCATGCTCGCACTCATCCCGATCGTAGGGTTCACCTTGGAAGCTTTACGATTGACTGCTGCCGCGCCAGAGTGGGCACGCTGGTCGCCGGTTGGTTATGTGCTTTCCGGAGCCCTGCTGTCAATGGGCTTATCGCCCTCCACAGCAGCACAGCTCCACAACATCTTTTTCTGGTCTCATATAGTTTTAGTGTTAGTTCTTGTTGCCAGTTTGCCATACACAAAGCTTCGGCATCTCGTTCAAACGCCGCTAAACGTTCTTCTGCGCCCCCACCGTGAAGATGGTGTATTGGAAATAATCGAGAATATTGATGAGGCAGAGATTTTAGGCACTGGCAAGATCAGTGAATTCTCCCCGCAGCAGCTGCTTTCTTTTGATGCATGTGTCAGTTGTGGACGTTGTGAAGAAGTATGCCCAGCGTTCATCTGCGGTATGGACTACACACCACGCAGCCTGGTTCAAACGCTCCGCACTGCCAGCATGGATACATTTATCAACCCGAACGGAAACGGAAAAGTTGACCAGGAGTTGATAGAGGGTACCATACCAGCTGATTTGCCGTGGGCATGTACAACCTGTGGTGCCTGCCTAACAAGCTGTCCAGCCTTTGTGAATCCCGTCGATGCGATCGTTGAATTACGCCGCTACCAGACACTCACAACAGGCAAGATCCCGAAATCTGTTGCCGACGTAATGAGAAATATGGAGCGGCAGGGGAATCCTTGGGGGATGCCTCCGGAAGATCGCCTTGCATGGGCAGACGGCTTGGAAATCAATGAACTGGCGCCAGGCGACGAAACAGATGTCCTCATTTTCCTGGGCTGCGCATTTGCGTATGATGATCGCAACAAAAAAGTTGCCCGTTCGTTTGTGAACATTCTCCGGCGTGAAAATGTGGATTTTGCTGTTTTGGGATTAGATGAGATGTGCTGCGGTGAAACAGCCAGACGCATGGGTCACGAGTACCTGTTCCAAATGTTCGCCGAGCAAAACATCGAAATGCTTTCTACGTTGAAATTCAAACGCATCGTCACCCAATGCCCGCACTGTTTTAACACCCTAAAGAATGAGTACCCTCAAATGGGTGGGGAGTTCGAAGTTCTGCACTATACCGAGTTCTTATCGGAACTAATGGGCCAGGAGAAGCTTATCCCATCCAACGGAAATTCAACCCCAGCCGCATTGACGTACCAGGATTCATGCTACCTTGGACGGTATAACCAAATATACAAAAAGCCTCGCAAACTCCTCGACCAAGCTGGCTATCAACTGGTCGAAATGGCAGATTCTGGTGAAAACTCTTTCTGCTGTGGTGGTGGCGGTGGGCAGATGTGGATGGAGACCGATGCCGACCAGCGGATAAATCAAAAGCGGATGCAGGATGCTCTAGCTACCGCCGCAGATACCGTTGCGACTGCATGCCCGTATTGTCTCCTGATGTTCGATGACGCCATTCGCTCAAAAGGTATAAGTGAGGAACTGCAGGTTTTAGATATCGCAGAACTGCTCGACCAGCAATATCAACCGGCTGCGGAGGCCTAATGATGGATATTAATTACGAATTGGAGACAAATGGAGACCCGATTGGAACTCTCCAGGATTTTTTCATTGCAGTTTGGCAGGAAGCAGACCTCCACACTATGCTTGTTCCAGCTGAAAGTTCAAGCGACCAACCTGGTCTCCCAGTATTGATTGACAAGCCCAGCGAATTAGCGAATGTAAATCCGTTCAAACCGGTCATGTCGCTGAATGCAGCCCAGCAGATACCTGCATTGAAATCAACTGAACAAGGAAGTAATTTGGCCGCGCTGCTCAGACCTTGTGAAATGCGCGCATTGATTGAGATGGTGAAACACGATTCGTTTACTATGGACAACCTGCTAACCATCAGTGCGGATTGTCTTGGCACTTATCCTGAGAGTGACTTTTTCTGGCGGGCTGATCGAAAAGATTCAGCCTCGAAGCTATCTCAGGAGACACTGAAATTTGCCCGCCAAGGCGGCATCATGGCTTATCGTTTCCGTTCTGCTTGCCAGCTGTGCCAGCAGCCTAACGCAGCGAGTGCAGATATCAATATTGGCGTAATTGGTCTTCCGGTTCGTAAAACCATCCTCGTCAATGCTAAGAATGAGGCGTCAGCAGAAAAGTATCAGCTGTCAAAGCACACCAGCAGACCTGCCAGTGATAGATTAATGGAAATGCACAGTTCAATGTTAGTTAAGCTCTCTGAACGGCGTGTTCGCACCCAGGAAAGAGTTATCCAGGGACTTGGAGAAATCTTGCCCGCGGATGTGGATGGACTTATTCAGCAGTTCAAAAGCTGTGGCGACTGCAGCGCATGTTTGGATAACTGCCCAATATGTGAGACTGATTATCCCCGCCGCGGTGACGATGGTGCTTACGTCCACCGCGATATTGTCCGCTGGTTAATTTCCTGTGCTGGTTGCGGCATGTGCGAACAGGCCTGCCCGAATCACCAACCACTCTCCGCAATATTCAACCACCTCCGCCAGCAGTTAGCAGCTGAGTACGCCTACCAGCCAGGGTTATCGCTCACCGACCCGCTGCCTGTACACTAGCGGCTGCCCATTGCATAACGCTCAAAGTAATTCTGCAAGCCCTGGTAGCAGTTTGCGCTCAGTTTATGTCCGACATCATCTTCACAGTAAGAAACTTCCGCTCCAGCAGACTCCAAAACTTTTACGGCCGATCTGGCTCGATCAACGGCGACGATTTGATCTTGAGATCCATGGGCCAAAAATACGTGCTTGTCCTTCAACGGTTTATTGCGGGCGATGGCTTCCGCCCCTTGCGGCATAAATCCTGACAAACCGGCGATTAAATTTACTCTAGCGGGGAATAACATGCCAAATGCGAACGCTAGGGCAGCACCTTGGCTGAATCCGACCATGCTCACCGAAGAACAATCACTATCTGGAAAAGGGTCGCTGCATAGTATTTCAAATAATTCTTCAATTACCAGCCTATAATCGTCCACCCATGGCCAGCTGCCGATCTCATGGGGATGCCAGCCATAGCCACCCAATGGTGTCGCAAATAACCCGCGCGGTGCGACCAGCAAAGCATCCTGGGGCAATCGGGAGGTGAAAACCCACATAGCATCTTCGTCCCCTGTCCAACCGTGCAGCAGCAGTATTACCTTATACGGACCGGGGTTCCTTGGCTTTTGAACCCTAAAAGTCCAGTCCTGTATTGTGATGACTTCGCGTTGTTTCTCCATCTAATCTCGATTTGCCCTAGCAACTACCCAATCGATTACCACAAACACAAACCAGATGATCAGCAAGGGGGCTAACCCAGCCAGCAAACAAAATACCCCGAACAACGCTGCCCCCACTCCGAAATAATAATATATCAACCCCATCCCCACACCAACTAAAAGGATAAAGAAACCAGCGAATAGACGGGCATTCGTTTGCCGCGCATACTTTCTTAGGTCACGCCCCATGGATCTGTTTATCCATCCGGTCTGGATAGCTTTGCCCAAATAAACGACGCTTCATTTTCCCCCGCCAGCTGACGGCTGTTCGTAGATCCGGCAGCGCATCCCGGGCCGCGATTTCACCTAAGAGCACGATTTCATTGATATCTACTTCATCCAACAGGCCTATCTTTGGCACTTGCGGACGGATGATGATATCCGGTTTTTCGAGTTCTAGGTGCAGATCGGTTAGCAAGGCGCTGCTGATTTCCACCGACCGCAGATAGATGTTCAAAGCTTTTGTTATCCGAAGCTTAGCAAGATAGGTAGATAAATACGGTAGTGAAGGCAGCAAACGTGACACACTCGGTGTTGACCAAGTGTTTTGCGGCGGTGCGAGAACGACGGCAACGACTGGTAGATCGGGGAAAAATCGTCGAGCGATTGACACTGGGACGGGGTTCATCACGCCCCCATCAATTAACATCCTTCCATTTATCTCATGGGGTGGGAATACACCGGGCACTGCAATAGTCGCTAACACAGCTTCGTAAATCGAGCCGCTCTGTATCGTCACAGCTTCTGCAGTCTCAATGTCTACTGCAGTTACAGCAAAAGGTATGTCCAGGTCCTCAAAGCGCATCTGCCCTATCTTCAGCTGCAGCATCTCCCGTAAGCCCGAGGTTCCCAACAAAGCCGGACCATCACCATCATCTCGGGCATAAATCCTAACTGGATCAAAAGCCCCCATGATCTCATCGATCTCATCCGGAGAATGACCTGTCAGATATAAGGCGCCCCATAGACCACCGGCACTCGTCCCTGCCAGGGCGCGTATGTGGAAGCCCTCCCGCTGCAGTACGCGCAAAACACCACTGTGGGCATTACCTTTTGCTCCTCCGCCACCTAGGGCGACTGTAATATCCATCCTAAACCTACTTCCTGATGAGCGTTATTTATCCTATGCAACCAGCTAATCGGCAGCACTGAAACTTGGACCGATCGCTAATTTGGTTTCTTTTTCATCTTCCTGAGCAGCCTCAGGTGAATAAAACTGTCGTTGGTAAAGATCGGCATACAAGCCTCCAAGTTTCAGCAGACTGTCATGAGTCCCCTGTTCTACCAACTTGCCTTCATCCAGTACGATCACTTGGTCCGCATTCCGTACTGTAGACAGCCGGTGTGCGATGACAAAACTTGTCCTGCCTTCTAACAATTTATTTAACGCTTTTTGGATCAAAACCTCCGTCCGGGTATCAATACTCGCCGTCGCCTCATCCAGGATCAGAATACGCGGGTTGGCGAGTATTGCCCGGGCGATAGAGAGCAGCTGCCGCTGCCCCTGACTGAGCGTCCCACCGCGTTCCCCAAGCAAAGTCTCATAGCCTTGGGGCATCCTCTTGATAAAGTTATGTGCGTTCGCCGCTTTAGCAGCCTCATACACTTCTTCTTCACTCGCTTCCAGCTTTCCGTAGCGAATATTTTCCATCACGCTGCCAGAGAATAAGAACGGATCCTGGGTAACTAAGCCCATCTGGGACCGCAGGCTGTGCTGGGTAACCGATCGCACGTCAAAACCATCGATGATGACTGCCCCCTCATGTACGTCATAAAACCGAGCGATTAAACTTACGAGTGTAGTTTTCCCGGCACCAGTCGGACCGACAATTGCCGCGGTCTGTCCTGGCATAGCTTCTAAACTGATCCCTTCGAGAACTAAATCCGATTCATCGTATCCAAAGCTCATTTCACGCAAAATGACATGCCCTTTAATCTGCGGCATCTCTTTTGTATCAGCTGGGTCCGTGATATCCAATGGGGTATCCAGCAGTTCGAAAACTCTTTCTGCGGCAGCAAAAGCGGATTGGGCGACCGTCCACATTCTGGATACAGTCTGGATTGGCCGGAAGAAATTCTGCACATACTGAAGAAAAGCTACGACAGTACCAACGCTGATTATCCCTTGCACAGCCAGGAAACCACCAAACCCTGCCACAATTGCTGTATCTATGGTTGAGAGCACATCCATGGCTGGCGCAAAAGCTGACGTAATCGCATTGGCACTCACATTTGCGTCTCGATTTGCTCGGTTCCGCTCCATAAACCGTCTGATGTTAATATCGCTCCGGTTAAAAGCTTGTGCCACCCTCACTCCTCCAAGCTCCTCCTGCAGCCCAGCCGATACATCCCCGATCGTTGTCCTCGTTTTACGGAAAGCTCGCCTGGCAAATCGTGAAAAGATGTTCGTCGCCAAAAACATCAGCGGCACTATTATCAATACCGCCAGGGACAACATCCAATTAATCGCAAACATCGCAATCACAATCCCAACCAAGGCGAATAAAGACCCAACCGATTGTGCCAGACCCTGGCTGAAGAACGAATTTATCGCATCGATATCATTGACTAACCTGCTCATCAGGTCGCCCGATTCTTCTTTCTCCACAAACTGAAGTGAGAGCAGCTCGACCTTATCGATCACTTGCGCCCGCAGGTCAGATAATACATTTTGGCCAGCTAAAGACATGTAGTAAATCTGGTAGCGCATGGCCAGCATGCCGGCTAGATACACTACGGCCAGCAGCAGCATTGTTTGTGAAAGACCTGCCTTATCACCCTGGCTGATAAACCCATCGATCGCCTTACCGATCAGGAAGGGACCCACTCCTTGGCTAACAGCGTTAATCAGGGTAAATCCAAGAGCCACTGAGACCATCTTCCAGTATGGACGTAGATACCTCACCAGCCGTAAGACGACTTTCGAGGTGTCGATAGGTTTTTCGTCTGAAGTCTCCCCAATCTTGCGATGCCCCATCATAATGCCATCTCCTCTTCGACCACGGAGATCAGCTCTGACCGATCGCCGAATTGGGTCTCCAATATCTCTGCATATAATTCACTCGTTTGCATCAAATCCTCATGCCGGCCTTGGGCAACCAATTCACCCTGCTCGAGTATCAAGATCAAGTCGGCATTACGCACGGTGCTGATTCGTTGTGCGATGATAAAGCTCGTTCGACCGACCATTAACTCCTCTAATGCGGCTTGGATCTTGTATTCTGTTTCCGCATCCACCGATGATGTGCTGTCATCCAAGATCAGGATCTTCGGATCAACAAGCAATGCCCGAGCAATGGCAATGCGTTGTTTTTGCCCACCTGATAAACCCACACCTCGCTCGCCGACCACTGTATCATAACCACCTGGGTAATCTATAATGAACTCGTGTGCCTGAGCTGCCTGCGCCGCACTTTGGATGTCCATTAGCTTCGCTTCAGGTTTACCATAGGCAATGTTCTCACGGATGGTGCCAGAGAAGAGTGTCGTCTCCTGAAGAACAATCCCCACCTGCTTCCTCAGGGAATCGATTGTCACATCCCTGATATCATACTGATCCACCATGATCTTGCCTCCGGTGACATCATAGAAGCGTGGGATTAAATTGATGATCGTTGATTTGCCCGACCCTGTTTCACCGAGGATCGCTATTGTCTGTCCCGGTTTTGCGGTAAAGGTCAGTTTTGATATTACATCCTGTTCTGCGCCGATATAGCGGAAACTGACCTGATCGAATCCTACTTCGCCACGTATTGGGGGCAGCGGGCTTGCGTCAGGCTTTTCTTGTACTTCAGATTCTGCATCGATGACTTCAAATATTCTTTGTGACGAAGCCTCAGCGCGCGACATGCTCGCCCCGACCATCCCCATAATAAACATCGGCATCAGCAGAAATCCCAAGTAGCCGGTGAAAGCTACCAGCTGGCCCAAGGAAAGCTGATCATCGATCACTTGAAAGCCACCAAACCATAAAACAGCGACGACTGCCAAGTTCGCGATGAAGAAAATGCTCGGAAAGAAGGTGGTGAACAAACGCACTAGATTTACATTCTCATCCAGCAATTCGACATTTTTATTCTTATAACGTTCTTTTTCAAATTCTTCTCGCGCAAATGCTTTGACTACCCGCATGCCAGCCAGGTTTTCCTGGAGGATTGTATTTAATGAGCCTAATTTACGCTGTACTCGTTTAGATATTGGCATGATTTGACGGATAAATACGATCATGATTACCACGATAAACGGGATCATAAGCATCACAACCAATGTTAATTTCCAGCTCATCATGAACATCAGGATCAACGACCCGAACAGCATCACCAGTGCTGAGATAAGCTGCAGCAGTCCCATGCCGATAAACGTTCGCACCAGTTCAACATCGGAGGTCATTCTAGTCATCAAACGTCCGGTTTGGGCTTGATCGTGGTAGGAGAAGCTCAAACTTTGCAATTTTTCGAAAATCACATTTCGTAAATCATATGCCACGCCTTGCGAAGTGACCTCTCCCCAATAGCCCTGCAGGAAGTTAAATATACCTTTGATGAGCGCAACAGCTACTAGCGCTAATGCAATCCAGAGTATCCATTGCATATCTAAAGGCGTGATGCCACGATCGATCAACAATCGCAGCAGCTGCGGTGTCGCCAGATTCGCTAGGCTAACTAAAGTAAGCGCCGCAGCTCCACCTACCGCCGTTGGCCAGTAATTCCTCAAATAAACCAATGCCCGGCTCACACTCTTCATAAATGTTCAAACTCCTTCTTTATATGCAGAATTCAATTTTCTTTACAATGCCATACCCTGCCAGAATACGTCTACAACCTGTTCAACTAACTCAGGAGTAAACCCTTGGTCAAAACACTGTCGCTGGTGCCGGTAAAAACCGGTCAGCATGCCCACCAACATCGCAGCAGGAGAGTAACTCCTACGCAGGGATCTTAACTCGCCTCCAGCAATTGCACATGCGAGCACGTCTTCTAGAGGCGCCATCATCATCTTCACCAAACGCGCCGCTGCTGCACGAGTCTTGTCATCTTGGGATTTGTAACCGGCATGGCTCATGAGGAACATTGGAGATCTGTGATCGGCAGTGATTTGTCCATATTCGATCAAAATCGCCGTAACCTTGTTCTTTGTCGTATCGCCCCTGTCAGCGGCGGCTTGCATCCGTTCCGCAAGCTTTCGCGTGTGGGCATCAAGGACCTGCTCAAAGAGCTCTTCCTTACTGTCGAAGTGGTAGTATAATGCCGCATTGGTTACCTGGCATGCATCCGCGATATCTCTGATTGAGACAGCCTTGTAGCCTCGCTCGGTGAAGAGCACTTCGGCAGTTTCCATAATCTTCTCTTTTCCAACCCGGACGCTTCTTTGCTCCATGAGGACCTTATACTTACTAAACGTTTGGTAAGTTATTCTACGGTATCTCATACAATCTGTCAATATCACGTAAGGCAAATAGGTAAAGGTTGATTTTTATGATAAAATTTTGCTCTTATGGATCACTCACACCCGACATGGCAGCAGGAATTTGATCGTGAGCTGGAGGCCGGATATGCAGCTCGCGCTAGCGGTCTTGAGGGCAAGGCTCGTGTTTGCGCGCGGCGATCGTTGGGCATAGTGATCGAAGAGTATTTCCACCGCCTAGACCTCCCGTCCCCAGGCACAAGTATCCAGGAGGGTATTGCCGCCCTCAAGGATCTTGACACAGTCCCTCCCCGAACGCGAGAGGTTCTTGACCATTTCCTAGTCAAGGTGGATGAAGAATACCACCTGCCAATCGATGCAGATTTGCTTGCGGAAACGACATGGCTTGCAGACCAGCTTCTAGTGAAGGAGAATAATGGACCCTGAAATAATCCCCACTAATAAGAATTACCAGTATTTCGTCAATTTAGTCGATGAACTACCCCCAATTCACGAGGACTCAATTACCAGCCGCACATTGTTCAGCAATGACCGTATCAAAGTCATTCTCTTCGGTTTTGCGAGTGGACAAGAGTTGAGTGAGCACACCGCTTCTGTACCGGCGATCATCCATATCTTATCTGGTGAAGCAGACATGATTCTCGGCACTGAACGGCTACAAGCAAAGTCTGGAACGTGGGCTCACATGCCTGCCCAGCTGCCGCACAGCGTGCTCGCAACCACAGAATTGACTATGCTGCTGATCTTACTTCAAGAGTAGTTTTCTACCCATGCCCATTAAATTCAGTTAACGCTACCGACTATGAAGATTCTAGCTTTATTCAACGGGGAATATGGAATCCGCCACATCAACAATATCCGTGAGCACATGCCCTCTGACTGGGCGCTGGAAACTTGGCGCGCACCAGATTTTCTTCCTCCGGTTGTTGACTATCCCGAGGATTACCTGCCGGATGCCTTCGCGGACTGTGATTTACTACTCTCTTTCGCCGAAGTAAAAGGTGTCGCCGAGCTGCTCCCGGATATCGCTCAGATGACCGGCGCCCAAGCAGTCATCGCCGCGGTGGATAACGAAGCATGGCTGCCGCGCGGCCTTGCTGCGCAGCTGCGGGAGTGGTTAGCGCGGATGGATGTCGCCTGTGCTACACCCAAACCCCTTTGCTCGCTAACCGAACGCGATTACGCCGTGACTCGCCGCCAGCGCCAGGTGTATGATAGCGAGTTGATATCAGCTTTTGCCACATATTTTGGTCAGCCTGAACTATCACTGACCATCAATCCGGATACACGAATCATCACATCTGCAAAAGTTACCCGCGATGCAGTTTGCGGCTGTGCTCGCTTCGTTAGCAAACAATTGATCGGGGTTTCAGCAGATGATGCCGAGGAGAAGGCCGGCCTAGCTCACCACCACTATCCATGTCTTGCCAGCATGGGCATTGACAGTGATTACTCTGATACCCTGATGCACGTATCCGGGAATATCATGAAAGACCAGGTAACCGAACAAGTCAAGCCCTACAAACAAGTGCACTATATCTCCCCCGGTAAAAAGACTGACTAATTTCAACGCGTCAAAGATAAGGCGCGCCTAGAGTTATGTGCACTTGGCGCGCTAATTTTCTGCTACGCGGATTGCTTTTGCAACCGGCGTAGAAGGCTGAAGGCGACAAAGATGAACATCACGACACGTATCCCCATCACCAGCAGAAACACGCCGCTGATAAAAGAAGCCGCACCGATTATGACGCTGCGGCTCGGCAGCGACGGCATCCAGTGGATCAACTCCTGAAGTTGTCCCACAAGCTGGCTGCGCAGGCTGCCTACAAATTCTGCCCGCGGTGGCATGGGCTGCAGTGTCTGCTGCAGCTGAGCCTCAACTTCCAGCAGCTCACGATCCCTGCGTTCAATTCGTCTTGACATAGAGACAACCCCACCTTAACTATGCAACTGGATACGCGATGATCCCCAACGTACCCGGCCCCAAATTAGCTGCCACCGAAATTGATAGTTCGGTCATAATCAGCTCGGCGCAGTCCAGTTCGCCTTTGACAATCTCCATTAATCTCGCACCAGATTTTGGATCGCGTGCATGGACCACAGCCACGTTGAGCTTCTGCCCTTTATGGATCTCTTTAACCTTTTCAATGGCTTTCTGCAGCGCTTTTTTACTCGTTCGCACCTTGTCCGCCATCACCAAGTCGCCATCACGCAGTTCAAATAGCGGCTTGACATTCAATAGCGAGGCGATCGCCGCCTGCAAGGTTTTGACGCGGCCGCTCATGCGCGCATACTCTAATGTATCTAACACCAAGTTGATCGATATGTTGCACCGAATCTCATCCATTCGTGCGTGGATTTCTTCAAACGACCTGCCGGCGCGTTCCATCATGCGCGCATCCCGGCACATATAGCCCATCCCGGCCGATCCATTGAGCGAATCCACTGGATAAATATTGAATACATTGTCCAATTCCCTTTTCGCGAGCACGGCTGATTCGTACGTCCCAGATAGTCGACCAGTGACATGTATCGATAAAATGGTGTCCCCAGGGTCGGCAATTTCCCGATAAAATTCTACGAACTGCTGCGGTGTTGACTGTGAAGTCTTTGGAATGACACCCGATTGGTCGACGAGCTGGTAGAAACCTTCATTACTGAGGTCCACACCTGCCAGATAGGTATTCTCTCTAAAATGAATATTGACTGGTATCACATCAATATTGTACTCTTCTGCCCAACCATCCGGCATGTCCCCAGCTGCATCCATGACTATACGCAGCATCTCTCTACTCCTTCAGCAACTACGCTGCTTCTTCACCGATCCTTTTAAATTCCTTCCGCAAGGATAGCAATGTCCGGTGATATAGGCTTTTGACCGCCCCTTCGGTGCGGTCCATGATCTGGCCGATTTCAGCATTGGATAAATTTTCGATATATTTGAGGATCAATAACTGCTGCCGTTCCGCAGGTAAAGTTCGGATTATCATCAACAAGCGCTGCCGTTCCTCAGAGATGAGCAGTTCTTGTTCCGGATGATGATCCATTCCGCTGCCCAGCAGCGTGTCCTCCAAGGGGATTTCCTTCCGCCGGCTGTTATCACGGTGCCAATTAGCAACTAAATTATGGGCAATACGGTACAACCAGGCAGAAATGGGTAAGCCACGGTCGTTGTAGTTGTGGATATGCCGCATAGCCCGGTAAAATACTCGTGCGGTCAGGTCTTCGGCGTCGTGGACATTGCCGGTTCGGTAGTAAATGTAGTTGTATATCCGTGTTACGTACCGCTCATATAAGGTGCCAAATGCCTCTTCATCCCCCACAGCAGCTTTCTGCAGTGCTTCCGTATCCGTGATCTCTACCACATCCCTCACCAAGCATCCTTTGGCATGGATGCATCCACTCACTCAATCAGGTTGGTTGAGCAAAGTATAACATGACATTGATCAGGGGATTACCCCGGCGCAAACAGTATGTTAATATTTATCGGTTATAATAGATATTGCAACGGGGATGATTGGCTTCGACGGGAGAGGCTGGCCCCGGATTGCGAGCCGAGAGGCGCCGAACTCGCGAAATCAGCGCAAACAATTATGTGCCAAACGCACAAACTACGCTGCACTGCCCCTCGCCGCATAAGCGAGAGGTAACGCAGTTGGCTCTCTAAAGTAGAGCCACGTCCCCCAACCCCGCCCTCCAGCCGGTGTTGGATCGGACGTCACAAAGCTGGAGTGCCACACTTGCCATGCCGCTAACAGTGTGAAAGAGGGGCTTTCGGGCCCCAGCGGATAGTGCAGTGACCGCTTTGTCAATTGTGCCGCACTGTACGAGCTCCGAACACTTGACTACGCTCGTAGATATCCGCAGGTCGATACTTTCGGACTCGGGTTCGATTCCCGACATCTCCACCAATAATTCATCCGCCCGGCCAATCAACCGGGCGGATTTTCTCTTTAAACTATTGGTGATGTTCAGAGAAGCACCAAAACGTTAAAATGGTTTCAACTACCAAGTCAGTTGCTTATTAACTGACGATCCAATTACCCTCCACTATGGACATTCATTTCACCAAACAATCTCCGGGATGGCACATCAAACCAGCGTATACAGTTTCATCCAACAGAAACGCCGTTACCTCCAGCGGGATAAAAATACTGATATTTACTCCCCAGCTGCCTGGATAAGTGCCTGGAAATCCTTATCCCCCCACAAGGATTCGAGATCGGTGTCCTCCTGCGACCAGGGAACGAGTTCTGGTCGCAATGGGAATGCAGTTTTCAGCTTCTCAAGTGCGGCTTCACGTTCACCGGCCAAGGCTTGGTAGCAGGCGATATTATAGTGCTGGGCTCCTTTCCAGGCATCTTCATCGGATAGCTCCAGCGCCTTCTCGGATACTGATTCAATGAGTTCACGCGCTGGTTCGACTTCCCCGCGTCTAATATACTTTTCCGAAATATGGAGAGCGGGGTGAATGATCTCCGTGCCGTATATTCGCTGCCACAACACCTGGTCATTCTGCCAAGGATAGTGGTCTGTGCTTTCGAGGTCAGCTTCTTCTAAACGTTCAATTCCAGCTGTCATTGCTTTGTGGCAGCTTCGCACCAGTTGTTCAACTTCTGACCACGACGCATTGCTGTATTTTTCATAGATTTCAACATTGGTATTCTCAAAATCTGGGTCTACTTTAATACCCTCAAAGCTGTCGCCACCATCCAGCTGCTCAGCCATGATGCCTTTCCAGACGCTGACATGCACCAGCATATCTTTTACCGACCAATCATCCACCTTACCAATTTGGTTTTTCTCTGCCTCGCTGAGGCTGTCAATATATTTGATTTCTTCCTTGTGAACTTGGGCAGCTAGTTCTATTATTTGTGCTTTAATCGACATGAATGTACCTCCCGGATTGGTTTAAGTTTCTCTATTACTACGGTTATCTCACGAAAACCGTTCAATCGAGGCTCTGTGTAAGGTCTATTGCTACCCTATCATATGTATATTATTATCTATGCTTTCCCATTCAGAGAGTAAGCAACCCCTGTAATCTGCGAGCTTGTCAGTCCACAACCTGATAGCATTTTCACACAGGGAATTGTCTCATCCATGACGTGATATCATAGTTATAATATCAGTTATCCAATCGACTGCGGCACTTTGCTAAGATAAACAGCGCAAACACTCGAGAAATGCCTACCAACTTTCAGGATACAGCCATGCATATCGCCCATTTCACCAACACTTATAAACCCAATATCAACGGCGTATCCCGTTCGGTAAGCTCATTTCGCAAAGCGCTTACAAAACTCGGTCACAATGTATTTGTCGTCTGCCAGGAAGCAAGGGACTTTGAAGATCAGGAACCTTTCATTTTCCGCTATCCTTCAATAAATATCCCCGCTTTTGATTATTCACTTTCGGTACCTGTATCCAATTTTATGGATAAACTGCTGCCTACACTGAAGATCGATGTGATCCACAGCAACCACCCAGTTGGTCTCGGCAGCACTGCAGTTTCTAAAGCCAAGGAGCTAAATCTACCGCTGGTATTCACTTTCCATACCCAGTATGCCGCGTACGCCTCCTTCCTGCCAGTTGGGCAAAAGTTTATCAGCCGCAAGGTGTTTAAAGCCGTCATCCGTTATATCAAGCAGTGCAACCATATCATCACGCCGACAGACAGCATCCGCCATATGCTTATTGAGACCGGTATTTCAGCTAAATTCATCACCACCATTCCGACTGGGATCGATCTAGGCCCCTATCAAGAGGCAGACGGCCGAGTCATCCGGGCAAAATATCAACTCGGGAACGACCCCTTATTGATCACTATCGGGCGCCTATCGCCGGAGAAAAACTTCAAGACATTGTTTGAAGCTACAGCCCAGGTAATTGCCAATCATCCCAAACTGCATCTGATGGTCTTAGGTGATGGGCCAGGCCGGCATGAGATCGAATCATCAGTTGAAGAGTTAGGGATCAGCGATTCGGTTATCTTCACCGGTTTGGTACCCTTTGATCAGGTACCGGAGTATCTAAAAGCTGCCGACATGTTTGTTTTTGCCTCGATTACCGAAACCCAGGGGTTGGTAACGATGGAAGCGATGGCCGCTGGTTTGCCGGTCATCGCCGTATTGGCACCCGGTACGAAGGATATCATTGTCCAGAATGAGAATGGTTTGTTGACCGAAAATAACCCGGACGAACTGGCTAAGGCGATGAACCGCGCCCTTTCCGAACCAGCTCTGCTAGCCCGGTTTAGGTCTCGTACCCAGCGAACGGCGCGTGACTTCGATATCTTGGTCCAAGCTGAGAAGACCATCCAGGTCTACGAGCAAGCCATTTCGGCAAAGGAATCAGACAAAACAATTGAGGTCGATCAAACCCAAGTCGAGGAGCAACTCAAGCTGCTGCCCGTATTGGAAGATATCTAATCTCAGGTCGAATCGAACCAATCGCTAAACTTCTCCCATTCCCACCTCGCCAGCATACAGAATTAACCTATTTGATATAAACTTGGTGGCGGTTCCCAGCCAAATTGAAATAATGTCGTAACAGCCAGCAAACTCGTTGGTAAACTGCCTCCTGGGCTGCCACAACCTGACCAGTGGTACGCATACTGTTTTCATAAGCCTGGCGGATATCGGTACCGATATTCAGTTTGACTACCCCTAGTTGAAACGCACCGAAAAGGTACTCTGGAGCGATACCTGAGCCACCATGCAGGACCAGCGGGATAGCAGTCGCATCCCGCAGCCGTTCAAGATGTTCGAGGTCAAGGCGGGCGGTGATCTTCTTCTCTTTGCGGGCGTGTTTTGATATCGCCCCGTGCACTGTTCCCACCGCCACCGATAACCAATCACACCCGCTCTCGTTGACGAAGAACCGTGCCTCTTCTGGATCGGTGAAACCCTTCCGTGAGCTGAACAGTTCCTCATAGGGCGGCAGAGGTCCATCCTCATGCCCCAACACGGCTCCAAGCTCGGCTTCGCATGGGATGCCAACTTGATGGGCCATAACGACCACTTCCTGTGTTGCCAGGAGATTTTCTGGAAATGGCAGCCTGGAACCGTCTATCATTACCGAGTGGTAGCCGCTGTTTATCGCCCGTTTGATGACCGGCAGGTAATCCACTATTTGGTCGTCCTCATCCACTACCGGGATATGGTCTAAGTGCAGCCGGACATAATCTATATCCCCCGTGGATGCGAACTCCTGGGCGACAGCTTCCAAGCTTTGAGCGCCAAATTTCCTCCACTCCAGGCGTGCACATTCAATTAGGGCAAAACTGTCACACTCCTTGACTGCTTTGACCACTGGTGCCATCATCGGTAGGTAAGGTATATTGAATGCTGGGATGGCTATCCCAATCGCATAGGCATTGTTTACGATCTTCTGTATTGATATCATGCGTATAACATAACTGTCCGCTCGAGCATAGTCATAGATGTATACTTATTTCCAACTAAACTTACATTCAGGGATTGACCCGAATACAACTCTAGCTGGAGACCGCCGTCATGAAAATCACATCCAAGTATATACTACTCTTCGCAGGCATGCTCAGTACATTTATCATCCTCAGCGCCTGCACATCCTCTGCGGATTCAGGCACAACCGCCGCCACTGCCACTCCATCGCCTTGGGTGGGCTCTACTTGGCAGCTGGCTGACATGAATAGATCTGAACCCATCGCTGGGACAGAGCCCGTGATGGTAGTGGCCAGTGAGACCTATCTCGCGGGATATACCGGATGCAATCTGTTCAACAGCTCTTACATCCTGCAAGGCGACCAAATATCGCTCAGTGTATTCCAGTCCAGCACGATCACCTGTGACGATCCCCTTAAAGTGCAAGAAGATGCATTGCTGCTCATTCTGGATTCAGCTTCAAATTTCAAGGTAGAAGGCGATACATTGTTCCTAACCAATCCTGATGGCGAACGTACCGCAACATATGAACGCATTTCCCCATTTCCAGTCACGGGCACTTCATGGACGCTGAACTCGTATAATGACGGCGCTGGGGCACTCGTGCCAGCACTTGCAGATTCTAATATCACTCTTCAACTTGAAGAAGGTGGACAATTGAGCGGTTTCGCCGGCTGCAACGAGTATAATGCGGCTTATGAATTTGACGCGCGTACAATTTCCATCGGCCCAATTGCCAGCACCATGATGGCATGCAATGAGCCAGCCGGTGTAATGGAGCAGGAGGCAGCTTATCTGCAGGCGCTTGAGAACTCTCAGCTGTACACCAATCTTGGCATTGCGCTTGGTTTCCAAACGGATAACAATACACCTACAGCGAATTATTTCCGTGCCGACGAATAAGCAACACACCTAACCAAGCAAAAATTGCCGATTTCCGGACTGATCAAATCAATCCAAAATACCAGGCAACCGAATGAATGCCTGGTATTTATTTATCACAATCTTATTGTTACATGAGCAGCTCCCGGGCAGCTTAAATGGATCCGGGCAACCCGCAGGCCGCCCGGAAACAGACACTTGCCCGAGTGTCCACTATTATTATCGTACAAATTTTCACAATTTGTACTTACATTTTTTTTAGCACCCTGCCAGCTTCATCTTCTGCTCGTTTACGAATCCACAAATAACCACCCTACTTACAGCTGATCACCTTACAGCGGTATAATCTTACACCGTGAGACCAAAGACTATCAGGATTATCCAGTTACTGCTCATCGGTATTTTATGTGTTAGCTGCGGCATTACGCAGTCCGAAAATATTCAATTCACACCCCAGAAGTGGGCTTATTCAGACTTACGAGTAATCGATCCAGTAGATGCGGATCACCCAGCTATAGATATAATCGCAGCATACATGCGGGAGGGTGGTAGCAGTGAGCATCAGCTGTTTCCAACCTCTTCTCCACCAGCGCAGATCGAAATCCGTCTTGATTTCTTAGATTTGGATTTCGTCCCCAGTCAGGATATCTACATCGCGTTCGACCATCTCCCAGGGGGTACACACACGCTGCCTTCCGGTGCCCAGACCAACCTTGATTGGGACACACTCCTCTACCTGCCAGCCCAAGGTTCGATTCAGTCGGTTGACCGCGATCTAACCCCCCTCCAGAACCTAGCTCTACGAATCACACGCGACGCGACGCTCGACATCATCAGCTTCAGTCTACATCTCTCCCCAGCACATATTCTCACGAGCAGTATTCGAGCACAAGTATTTGTCACTCCACCCGGAGATTTAATCGTAGTTGACCAAACTGTGCCGTTTGCGCTCGATCAGTCCCCACCACCGCCAGCCGAAGTCCTGTTTGCATTTTGGAACGTTTACCCTGCCTATACTCCGGCGCAAGCGCTGCGCCGTTGGGATGGCGCTCACACCGGCCCCTTAGGCGGTCGTCATGGTCTGTACAATTTACTGCGAGCAGCTCGCAATCTCGAAATACCGCTGGTTGCACTAGATCTAAAATCTCCCTCTCGCATCTCTGCCCTGGACTTCAGCCGCAGCCTATCTATGATTCAGGAGCTTAATGCACGCGACCTGCTAACCTTGCCAGATGTAGTGCCGTTTACTTATCCCGCCGGCCGCGAGATTGCACCCCAAGTTCCGCAGGAGTTTATCCGTTATGCGGCAGCAGACAGCCGGTCTACTGCAGATTTGTACAGCCTGCCAGCTAGCCAGATGCTGTACGCGCCTAATAATACGGTTGATACTTATGGCTATGCGCACTATTATACGCTGTTCACCACAAACCAACCCCAGGCGCTGTTCTATCGCAAAGGGCAATCCCGCTGGACGCTGATCCCGTTCAGCCCCCAACTAACAGGCGAGATTCAGCAGGCCAGCCCAGCAGGTCCGACGCTCACCACCCGCCAGGAGTTGGTCAGCCAGGCTGTGCGCATGGGCCACGACCCAGAAGCAGCCTCGGCGCTTGTGCTTGGCGGTGACCTGGTTGCAACCACTTGGGGTGATCCGCAGAGTGTGCGTGAGACATTGCGCTATATCTCCGCCCACCCCTGGATCAAGCCTCTCACCGGATACGACCTTAATTCCCATATCACCACGGCGTGGTCCGCAGCTCATGAACCGACTATTCCGGAAAGCATTCCCACTTTGGAGCCGATCAGTTCCGCCCTCTTAGCCGAGCTGCATCGCGCTCCCGATGCCCCGTTGGTGAGCGAGGCCTGGCACAGCTACGCCGATCTGATTAGTCCGGTTTACCCGCTCTCTGATGAGTTGATGGCCTTGCGAGCGAACTACGCTGGACAGGTCGCCCTGCTGCTCGCTGCCTCCCGCTGGAACGCGGCTCCCACTCCGCTGAGCAGCTGCCAGGAGGATCTGGATTTCGATGGCCAGCCGGAGTGTGTCTTAGCGAACGACCACCTGCTGGGTTTCTTTGACCCTGCTGAGGGAAGCCTAACACACCTCTTTTCCCGCTCTGCGATTGGGGAGGTACACCAGTGGATCGCGCCCAGCTCTCAATTTACTACTGCGACGAGCGACCCATCTCTCTGGCAAATGGATGCTGGACCGCGCGCTGATCCATCTGTGATCCCCGGGGCATTTGCCGAGCCCGGAACACCGTTCTCAGCCCAAATCTCTGACGAAAGGTTGGTTTTCGAACGACCAGGAACGGTCAAAACATACTATTTATCTGAACATGGGTTAGACTTGGAGTACTCCAGCGATCACAGCGCGGTCTTACAGATTCCCGTCGCTGTCGATCCCTGGCTGCGATTTACGCCTGCATGGGCTGGTGTCACCCAAACGGAGCAAAACGAGCAGAGCATCACTTGGGGTCTCCCCGGGACTGCGCAGCTGTCAGTATCCGCAAATGCGCCGCTCTCTCAGCACACCCACCGCGATACATGGCATTTAATGGGTGCACCCGAGAACCCGAACT
>Ga0209013_10000372_pt1 | contig 39907 bp, 27 predicted proteins | sample Cruoilmetagenom2_FD_187291 | JGI IMG/M metagenome (GOLD analysis project Ga0209013, IMG submission 187291) | Oil polluted marine microbial communities from Coal Oil Point, Santa Barbara, California, USA - Sample 2 (SPAdes) (version 2) | ecosystem: Environmental > Aquatic > Marine > Oil seeps ...
AGTTCAAGCCAATATTTCAGGTCTTTGGCGAGTACGGGGGCAACGACCGCAACTTTGACGTCACATCCAGCACCGATGGCCTACCTCGTGATTCCAAGAGCCAACGCATTCGCGCGGGGGTTTCGTTCGGCGAAGCAAGCCAGATCGTACCCTGCGAATTCAGTATCGACTACGGCTCAGAAGACCTTGAAGACAGCCGCCTTGCCGACGCAGACGGCTTCATCATCGATGCCAATCTCGCTTGGCGCATAAACGGCGTGACGTCGCTGTTATTCACCGCGGCTTCTAATGTCACACCCGTCACCCAGACGGCTGGCTCGGGAGCGGTTCTTCAGCGGGGCGGCTGCGTGGAAGCACGGCGTGCCTTTCGGCGGAACTTGATTGGCAGCGCTGGGGGCGAGCGCTTCTTGAGCCGGGAAGAAGTTGTCTTCAGCCGCTATGAGCGGACGTTGTTCCGGTCAGATTTCCCGTTCAGCGACTACGAGGCTGATGAGATCCGGGTCGGGTTCCGCTTGCGGCGTTGAATGCCCTGTTGACTCGGCCCTGCAGACCACTCGATAACCGCGGGCCATGAACGCAAAACCCCCATCTTCCGACAAATTCAGCTTCGAACTTGTCGCCACCGACGGAGCCGCCCGCCTCGGTACGATCTGCACGCCGCGCGGCACTATTCGTACGCCCGCCTTCATGCCCGTTGGGACCGCGGCCACGGTGAAAGCACTCTACCCAGAACAGGTACTGGGAGCGGGGGCCGATATCATCCTCGGCAACACCTACCATTTGATGCTGCGACCCGGCGGCGAGCGCATCAACCGGCTAGGGGGGTTGCACCAGTTCATGCGCTGGCCAAGGCCCATCCTGACGGATTCCGGCGGATTTCAGGTGATGAGCCTTGCCGCCAAGCGAAAGATCACCGAAGAGGGCGCGGCATTCGCATCGCACATCGACGGCTCGCACCACATGCTGAGCCCGGAGCGGTCAATCGAGATCCAGTGTTTGTTGGACGCCGACATTCAGATGCAGCTTGATGAGTGCGTTGAGTTGCCGGCACATCGAGACGAGGTTTGCCGTGCAATGGAGTTGTCATTGCGCTGGGCGGAACGCTCCCAACGCGCCTTCGAAGCACAGCGGAATTCGGGTCTAGCAAACGAAGGTCAGGCACTATTCGCGATCGTGCAGGGCGGGACCGATGAGGCGCTGCGCCGTCGCTCGGCCGGTGCACTGGTGGCCATGGACTTCCCGGGATACGCCCTCGGTGGCCTTGCCGTTGGTGAGGGTCAGGAGGCCATGTTGCGCACACTTGAAGCGACAGTGCCGTTGTTACCTGCGCAGAAACCGCACTACCTAATGGGGGTCGGCACGCCCGACGACCTGATCGAGTCGGTGGCGCGCGGCATCGATATGTTCGATTGCGTGCTGCCAACCCGTAATGGCCGGCACGGCGTCGCCTTCACCTGGTCAGGCCGGATCAATCTGAAAAACGCTTGCCATGCCGAGAGCCCTGCGCCGCTTGATCCGATGAGTTCGTGTCCAGCCGCGCGCGATTATTCCCGCGCCTATCTGCATCACCTGATCAAGGCTGGCGAGATGCTTGGCTCGATGATGGTTTCATGGATTAACGTCACCTTTTACCAAGACCTGATGGCCGCCATGCGCGAGGCAATCGCCGATGGCCGTTTCGCTGAGTGGGCGCAGGAAACCAAGGCGCGATTGTCGGCGGGGGCGTAATCCAAGAACGGGTCTGACGCGCTCTAGCTTGCTGACGATTTCACAACCTGCTCGCGGTGAAACAGATAGATTCCCGAAGCAACAACAACGGTCGATCCGACGAATGTCCATACATCGGGCACATCATCGAAGACGATGTAACCAAGCGCAGCCATGCTTACGATTTGCATGTAGATGAAGGGCGTAACGATTCCCGCCGGTGCGAGCCGGTAAGCCAGAATAAACAAATAGTGTCCGGCCCCGCCGAATACCCCAAGCGACAACAACAGCCCCCAGGTCGTGACCGGCAAATCCCATCGCCAGTCGGCGGCGGCAAACGGGATTCCCAGAAGTGTGCCGGCAAAAATCGACATAAACAGCGTTACGAGCGGCGGATCATCCCCGGCGATGTGGCGCGTGATCAGTGCGAAGGCGACGTAGGCGGCCATTGCAGCAAAGGAATAGAGGAGTGCCGGGTGCACTTCGGCGACGCCCGGCCGCACGGCGATTAAGATTCCGGCAAAGCCCGCCAGAATCGCCATGAAACGCCGGACACCGACCCACTCACCCTGAAGCGGCCCTGCAAGCAGCGCCACCAACAGGGGTGAAAGGAACATGATCGTAACGGTTTGATCGAGCCGTAAGTACTGCAACGCCAGAAAGTTAAAGACAGTGGTGAGCGCCATCATTAAGGAGCGCACGGCCTGCCAAGCAGGGCGTCTGGTGCGAAACATATCGCCCAGGCTGAGTACTCCAGATGCTGGGACGAGCACCAAGAGCGCCACAAACTGGACCAGAAAGCGCAGCCAGATGATCTGTGCAACGGGGACACCGGAGACGGTTCCAAGGTATTTCGCCGATGTGTCTAAAAAAGAAAACAGGGTCACGGCGGCCAGCATCAGCATGATGGCCTTGGCGAGATCACTTGTCGGCGTCAGCGCGGCGGCGAGCCTGCTTGTCGGCTGTGTCATCTGGTCCCACGGCGAAGGCTGGCATGAGGCGAATGCCAAAGGGCCAGGGTGAATATTTAAGTAAGCTGTCGTTTGAACGAGATAAAGTGGCAACCCGCCTTGAAGTCCACTTCGCGGCGCGTTAGAAAGCCGGCTCGCCGCGCTGACAAAGCTTGGCGATTCCAGCATGACATGCTGCGTGGGCGGGTAGCTCAGTGGTAGAGCATCCGACTTTTAATCGGATGGTCGAGAGTTCGATCCTCTCCCCGCCTACCAATATAATCAATCACTTAGGCCCTTTTCTTTGTGCGGATGTGTCTCTATGATTTTGCGCCGTACTCCTCTTTTTGTCTGATTTTCGCTGTTTGCTGAGAAGCTTTTGCGCGTCTTTGCTGAGCGCTTCAAGCGATGCCTACTCTCGATACAGATTGGCCATTTGGCCATGCCATGGTCAAGCTTTTACGGCCTGGAAACAGCCTAGCGGAAACCAGCCCGTGCGGCCCCGTGATCAGGAACAAGACGGCCCTTTAACGAGCGGCAGCCATTTCGAAATTGGCACGCCAACACTAGTGAAACGGTCGCCTCCTGATAAGGTGGCGGCAATTTTCATTTTGTCATTAACTTGCACGAGAAATGGACCACCGGAGCTTGCCGGATGTGAATCACAGTCGGTGAACCACAAACCCGTCTCGTAATTAATTAAACGCAGGTGGCACTCGAAGTGAGCCGACAGAGCATACCTACGGTCTGCCGAGTAGGCTGCCTGGATTAGCTCTAGCCCAGGTTGCGGCGCTAGCCCTTCAGCCAATGCGGCTGGTTCAACTGCCAGCTTCTCTTTTAGCTCGATTACAACGACGTCTTGCGTAAAGGCTGCAGAGGGAAGTGATTCACCCGGAGATCTTGGAGCAGGTATGTAAGCGTAATCTGCAACGAAACGAAGGCATTTAGCCGTTGAGTGCCCTTTATTCTTCGACCCTCGGACCCCCGCGAGAAAGTGAATGTGATGCAACGGATGTGGAACTTTCTTCCACTCGTCCATTACACAATGCGCTGCTGTTAGGACGAGATCTGGCGCCACCAATGTTCCCGTACACATGCCTCGCATTCGGTAGCCACTGATGTTTACCTGCCCGATGGCATCCCAGGGCGGTCCTTGCTTATCGACACGCACACGGTCATCGTTGCCAATTATGTTCGGTCGCAAATCCTGGCTAAATGCTGGAAAGACAAGCACCAAAAAGCCAACCAAACAAAGGGTGGCAAGGGCTGCTCCCTTTTCCAATTTATTCTCCCGGTCATATGCTAAGGCCGCTCGGAATGCGCGCGGCTGAAAAACTAATGGCGCAGCGGCGACCAGCGTTACACCGCTCCTCGTTGCGAACGTGGAACCCCTTGGTGGTAATAGTAGCAACCGAACTTTTGCGTTGACGGTAATCAATACCTGTTTCCAGGTGGCGCGAGCGACCTGTGACAGAAATCTTGGTTATTCCAACTCATTCTGCGTCTTGATAACCGTCGGCCAGGACATTGCCTGATTGTTCTTGATCAAGCGGTTGCTCTGAGGGAGAACCGACCCATAACCGCTGCACGAAAGGTTTTACAAGCGACTGCTGTTTGAAACCGGCCAGGCATTAGCGGCCGCTGCGTAGACCCGCGGACCTTATTGCTGCTGATGCTAGCTTTATCCTGTACGGCGACTCCTGTGCTTGAAGTCAGCATCTTCGACGTGTCGAACCACGAGTGCTTTCACAGCACAAGGCAACATTGCTCGACTTGGGCTGTGGTGTGTCCGACGCTCAGTTCATGTAGGGCGCGTTGCCTCCGTGGGGCCGGATGGCGGAATCAAAAAAGAAACCACTGTCAAATGGAGCCCCCTGAGTTTGCCGGTCGAAATAGGTCGGCAGGGTATCCCGATATGTATAAGAGTAAAAACCACGACGCTTTGCATATCTGCGCTTCCGGTAATGCCGTGACTTACGATACTTCATCACCTTTGCTTTATTGCGGCGGGCATGGGCCCAATAACCGTCACCTGCCACAGCTGGCGCATGCAAAATCGTCAAATGCAAAAGAACTAACGCAAGCCCCCCCCAAATTAGCTTCATGCTTCCTACTCACCCTAAAATGACTGGGCACCTATAAACGGTGGCAGCCGAACCTCATCATTGGAGAACACTTGGTCGTGCTCAGGCATACTTGCTGCAAAGCCGCGACGACTTAACAACGGTATTTCCAAAACACGAACTGGGGTAAGGTGCGAAACTATATAGTTTGCAAGGTAAATTATTGCGGTGAAGAAATTATTGGATCCAAGCCCAGAATTAGCTTCTTACCATACGTATTTACGGTGTTTCTCAATAAGGACTGACGGGCGACGACAGGAATCCAAAAACAATTTTCACTTACGCCACAGTGCCGTCATTCGCGAGCTGGCAGTGGTGCAGGACTGCCACTCCAACGAGCCCTCGGCTCATTCAAACAAAGGCAGCTCGAGTCGTTACACAGTTCGGACTGCCAGAAATTCAGTGAGAAAAGAGCAGACCTCTAAACGGATGGTCGAGAGTTCGATCCTCTCCCCGCCTACCAATCACTCCTGTGGAAGTATTCTCCCGGCTGGATCTTTGTGCCCTTGCAGCTGATGCATGGATTAAAGACACAAACGGGCCAACCGCCGAGTGACGGAGCAACCGCTGCGGTTTTCAATTAACAAGATAGCGGATCCGACGGAGTAGCCGGTTCAACGTGGCGCACGGCCCTTGGCCTATATGTGCTTAGGCATCCGTCACTTTCTTGCATTCAACGATACAGGCCGCGCAGGATTCAGCGCAGGCCTTACATTCGGCATGGTGCTTTTCGTGCTTGCGGCACTCGTCTTCACAATCCTTGCAGATATCGATGCAGACGGCTGCGATTTCCTTGAGCCGTTTAGCATCCATTGCTGCAACACGAGCCAAGGTTACGCACATCGGCAGCATCACTGCCACGGTACGCATGCAGTCCTTCAAGCTGGTGTCACCGGCCCCGAGAAGGTTCATGCAGTGGTTTAAGCAGACTTCGCCTTCGTTGACGCAATGCAGCGCCGATTGAATGAGCGCTTTGTGCGAAGTTCCGGAATTGTGTTCGCTGGCGCCATGCGATTGGCCGTGCTCGTGCTTCTCCTCGGCTGCCAGCATCGATGCGCCGGCCGCAGTCGCCAGGAGGCCGGCAGTCGCAAATCCAACAGAACGCCTCGTCAATCCCGTCTCCATCGACTTCGCTGGGGTGATCCCATCCTTCGTATGCTCTGTCATATTCCTCTGTCCTTTTAGGATGCCACGGCTTAATGCGGCCGTGCCGTGATCCAGCCGGGTGAGAAATCGCGATTGCCGCGACAGCCTTGCTCGGCTTTCAAATGCCTCGCGTGCCAATATGGTGCCGCAACACGTTTACTGAGGAGCAGTCCGGCCGAACCCAATGCGGGCGGCGGCTATTCCGGAATGCGATTAGTACATCGCATACCTCATGCAACTTCCTCCACATCGCCTTGAGTCACAACAGGCGCGTCTTTCAAAATGCACTGTCTTAAAATGAGTTTATCTCGCGTCTGGCGTTGATTGCTCGCGCTTTCGGGCTGCTGTGCACCTGAGTTGCGCATCGCAGACGGTAGCACCTGGTTCGCAAGCCCCGAAAGACGATTAGATTTCCTGAGAGGACGCGTTCGGTTGCTGGTAGTGCCTTTCACGCTGACCGCGCTGGTCGTCGAGTTTCCGCTTCGTCTCATGATAAATTTGGCACGGTGGAAAGATCGTTGGGATCTCGCATTGTTTCCGGAGCTCTTCGCAGATCTGCGTCTGCTTGCCCCGGGCACAATCCTTAGCGGCGGCGAGCTTCAAGTAGTTGGCAAAGCTATGTGGACCGTTTGGATGAGAGTGTGTGTAGATGATTGTGCCCACCATCACGATGAACCCGATGAGCACGACACCGAGCGATCTGAGTACGGCCCAGCGTCTGCGGGTCAGCCCGAGCCATTTTGGATTGAATAGCCCGGCGACCATGTAGACCAGGCCACCAAGGAGGCAAGCGCTGAAGAACAGCTTGGCGCCACTCTGGAGCAGGATGAGTGTGTCATAGGTCATGAGACGCGCCTTCACGTCGTAGGTACGATCAAGAGCCTTCGGCTTGGAATTCCCGCTTGAAGCTCAGGAATTAAATCGGGGAAATTGGATTTGCAACAGCCGCGGCAACAAGCTTCCCCTGTGGTCTGTCCCGCTTTGGTTCGGAACGAGAGGCTCGCAAGCTCCACGGTTGAAGTGCGCTCTCCTTCCAAATTCAAGAAAGACCAGCCACATGAGTTAACCATGTGTCGATGGAAGAGGTCGCTTAATCTCTGGCGGCGCAAATCGATTGCAATTGGGGCGAGTTGCGAAACGGAATACCGACCGATTGGATGTTCATGCTGAACGCTAAGATCGTCGGCAACTGGACCAAGCGTCCACTACTGAAACGAATGCCAAAGGAGCAAGCGGATAACTATCGGCGAATGCAGGAACAGCCATAACGGCGCTCCTGCGGTGGGCGGTGAATACCTCCGCGACTGGCTCAGGCGGCAGCCTCAGGCAGCTGGTTTTCTAAAATGCAGGAAGCCCCAGGCAAGGCAGCTTGCCTCACCGGCCCGCACCCAATTGGCAAGCCCCGTTAGCATGCGGTCGATGTAGGCCTCACTGACTCTACCGGCAAGATTAGCACGCTGAGCGGATAGCTCCTCGGCAACCCGCGAATAGTGCCGGATGAGCTGTGGTGTCTTTTCCTCCCAGGCGACCAGTTCCAGCCCGTTGGCTTTAGCCGTCTTCTCGTAGAACTGGGGCGAGCCGAGCGTCTCAAGATGAATGCGCGCCAGGACGGGTTCGAGATCCGCACGGGCGCAGTTTCCGCTTTCCATGGGATCGGTAAAAACGAAATGGCCGCCGGGCTTGAGCACTCTGGCGACTTCGGCGATGACCTGATCGCGGCGGCCGGAATGCAGGATCGCATCTTGCGACCACACAACATCGACACTGGCGTCTTCCAGCGGGATCGCTTCAAACGAACCATCGACAACCTCGACTAGGCCACCGAGACCGGCATCCGTGCTCAGCTCACGGTTTCGCTGGTTTTCCTTTTCCGAGAGATTGAGGGCGATCACCTTGCAGCCGAAACGCTTTGCGAGGTAACGTGCCGCACCTCCGTAGCCCGATCCAATATCGAGAACCCGGGCATCGGCGCCGATTGCCGGGAGCCTGTCGGCCAGCCGCTCAACTGTGCGCCGGCTTGCCGCCGCGATGTCCTCACGCTCGCTCTGATAGAGGCCGATGTGGATGTCTTCACCGCCCCAGATATGCAAGTAGAAGTTGTCGGCGTCTTCGCTGTTGTAGTAGTCGCGCGCGGTTTGCACGACGTCCGAATAGCTCTGGCTCAAGACGTCTCATCCTCTTTTTCGACATACGATTTTTCCGCAACGTGGATGTAAAAATCAGGTTCGGCGTCGCGAAATGTTTCCTGGAAGTCACCATAGGTCGTGACGTTCTGGAAGCCGACTTCGGACATCAGCCGAGTGACGTAAGCCTTGCGCAGCGGGAACATATTGAGGTGGAATTGCGCACCATCGGTAAATTCATAGCAGAAGCGCGCCAGCGAGCTGTCGATATGCTCGGGATAGGCGCGGACATCCTGTCCGCAGTAGTAGAAGTTATGGGTCGGCTTGATTTGGTGATCGAGCAGCGCATCGTAATTGCGCTGATCCAGAATCAGCATGCCGTCGTGACGCAGCGTCGCGTAGAACTCGGCCAGCGATTTCCTGCGGTCGTTGTCATGGTGAAGGTGGGTGAAGGAGTTGCCGAGGCAGATCACGGCGTCATAGAGATCGTGGACGTGTTTATTCAGCCAGCGCCAGTCGGAGTGAATTGTCCGCAGCATCTGTCCGTGACTGCGCGCGTTCTCAAATGCCTTTGAGAGCATTTCCTGGCTGCCGTCGACGGACGTCACCTCGAAACCGGCCTTGCTCAGCATGACCGAGTGGAAGCCGGTTCCAGTTGCAACGTCGAGCACCTTTTTGGCGCCGTGTTGGCGCAGCGTCTCAATGAAGAACTCACCTTCCGATTTGGCTCTCCGTTCCCAATCGATCAGGGAATCCCACTTGTCGACGAAGGATTCAACGTACTCCTTCTTATAATGCCCCGTCTCTCGGACGGTGAGTGGGTTCGCGCCGTATTCTTGTTCGGTCTTCACTGCCAAGCTTCTTACCATCTTCACTGCTAAGCCTCTTACCATGTTCTCTGCCCAGCGCTCAGCCAAGCTAAGATAAGTATTAAGCGCGTCAAGCTGCTTAATACTATCCGTTTCTGTAGTATTCGAGTTTCACGAGCTAAGATGTCGCGGTAGATTCGGGCATGCAATCGTGCAGTTGCCCAACTTGTCTCACCTGCACACGTTCTTTCGCATCTAGCGGCATGCCGGCACCAAATCTGAGCCCGCGTGCGCTTTTGTATAGCAGGACCGGAGAATTTCTCAACCTCTAGGGCCGAATTCGCTCAAACCGCTGAAGCGATCCCACCAAATCTCGATTGCACGACAACCAAGTTTGCAAGCATGCACAGCCTGTGTAGCCCCACACAAGACGCAAATCCTAACTTCAGCTCAAAGATTTATCGCATCCATGGCGTTTGTGGTGGCGTCGACCCATCAATTGGAATGCCTTCCATCAGCATTGATCAGGCTGTAGTACCCGGCGACATAACTTGGTTTACGTCGCAGTTGAGCGGAGGATTACACGAACGGTCATGTCGCAGCGCGGTTCGAAATGGCTCCAAGCGGTTCCGCCGCGTCTTCAGGCACGCGTCCGGCTGATCTGCTTTCCTCACGGAGGTGGCGGTGCGCAGGCCTATCGCGACTGGGCAGCTGTGCTGCCTGATTGGATTGAGGTATTGGCGATTGCACCGCCTGGGCGCGGGCCGCGGCTGCGCGAGCCGTCGATCACCGACATGTCCGCAATGCGCCGTGAGGTTGCAGATGCGATCACCCCGCATCTCGACCTGCCGTACGCAATCTTCGGCCATAGTGTCGGGGCTTTGGTCGCCTTCGAAGTCGCGGCGGAGTTGCAAGCACGTCGGTTGAGATCGCCGCAGAGTGTGTTTTTGTCAGCTTATGCAGCTCCTCAAGTGGCCCGTCAGACGAAGCCCATGCACGATCAGCCCGACGACGTGCTCTTGTCGTTTCTGCAGCAGCTCGGCCACGACGACATTCGAATGCCGCTCGAACCCGAACTTCGCTCGCTTGTCTGCAATGCGGTCCGCGCGGATTTCAAACTGGCTGAGACAAATCGTTTTCCGGCTGAAAAACGCATTGCTGCTCCGCTCTATGTTCTTGGAGGTGCATCCGATGAGACCGTGCCGGCGGCTGATCTCGCCCTTTGGCATCAATACGCGGCGAACGGCTTCAGCAGCAAACTGTTTGCCGGCGGGCACTTCTACACGGAGACGGCACGGGAGGAATTGCTGCAATTCATCGCCGAGACGATATCCAGAGATGGTGCCGTGCTACCCCGCTCGGTGCTCTTCGGGCGGCAAGAAAACTTCCCGCAAGAGACCTGCTTGCACGAGCACTTTCGAAAACAAGCCGCACTGACACCCAACCGTGTCGCGCTTATCGATAAATCGGTTCGCTTGACGTTTGCTGAGCTCGATCATCAAAGCGATCTACTCGCACGGCGTTTCCTTGCCCAAGGTGTTGGCTGCGACCGGCTCGTTGGAATCTTGATGGAGACCAGCGCCGAGTTCGTCGTCGCATATCTTGCCGCGCTCAAGGCGGGGGGCGCCTATCTGCCGATACCCATCGCCACGCCGGACGCGGCCATTGCCGATACGCTCCTATCTGCCCACCCCGTCGCCATTGCGGCAACCCAAGCCCAATACGAGCGCCTTCCGGAAGCCTGGCGTAACAACGAGTGCTGCACGGTCCTCTCAGACGGCTGGCAGAATCGCATTTTTGAGTTTTATCTCGACAGCCTCGATTCAGCGCCACGGCCGAACGCCGACAACCTTGCCTATTGCGTCATGTCCTCAGGCACCACCGGTCAACCGAAAGGGATCCTGTGTCCGCATCGCAGCGCAGTGAACTCCTATTGGTGGCGCTACACCCACCTTCCCTACGGCGAAGAGGAACGGGAGGCGTGCAACGTCTTTTTTGTTTGGGAGGTCTTAAGGCCTTTGCTCAAAGGCCATTCCAGCCACATCATCGCTGACGACATCATCTTCGATCCACGCAGGCTGGTCGCCTTCTTGGAAGAAAACCGCATCACGCGGACCTTGCTCACACCATCGCTGCTCGACCAGGTCTTGAGCGACGGTGGCAAAGGCCTTGCGTGTAGGCTGCCACACCTACGCACCGTGATCCTCAACGGTGAGGTTGTCACGGCCGCACTGTCGGACCGGTTTGCCGTTGCGCTGCCTCACGCATCGCTGATCAACGATTACTCGATCTCAGAGTGCCACGACGTCGCCACGCTTGATCTGGGCAAAATCACAGGGCGGTTTGCTAGCCGCTATCTGCCGGTCGGACATCCGATGAGCAACGTCAACGTCTACGTTCTCGGCGACAAAATGCAGCCGGTTGCCGTCGGCGTGGAGGGCGAAGTCTATGTTGGCGGTGATGGCATCGCCCGTGGCTATCTCAATGACAAAGCGCAGACTGCTATGCGCTTTCTGCCCGATCCGTTCGCCGGGGCCGGTGAAGTAAAACAACCGCGGCGCATGTTCCGCACCGGCGATGTCGGACGTATTTTGCCCGATGGATTGATCGAGATTTCGGGTCGCTCTGATTTCATGGTCAAGTTACGTGGCTATTCAATTGTTCCCGGCGCCATCGAAGCAGAGATCCGCCTATGCCCGCAGATTACGGCGACTACCGTTGTCAGCGTCGATAACGCGGAGACGGGTCAGCCCGATTATTTGGCAGCGTATGTCGCCGGAGCATACGGCGCACCGGACGCGAACGACCTGCGCGCACTTAGGGAGCATCTCAAGAAGCGCCTGCCGCAATACACCATACCCCGCGTTTTCGTACCGCTTGAGGCTCTGCCCATTGACGTAAAAACGGGAAAGGTCGACCGAAAGCGGCTTCCTGAAGCTGTGATCGCTGGTGGCAGGTCAGCCACTTCCGTGGACCTCACCGCGGCGGCGTTGCAAGCAACACTGTCGGCAATCATAGGTATCTGGCAACGTGTTCTGGCGGTGCCGAACGTCAGGCCTGACGATAACTTTTTTGATCTCGGAGGACATTCACTGCTTGCCGCCGAGATGACCCGGGCCGTCGTGGATGAACTGCGCGTTGCAATCGACGTCATCGATGTCTTCGACCACCCCAAGGCGGCGGCCTATGCCGAGCACGTTGCGCGCGTTGACAAGGAAATCGGTGCGAAGATTCGCAGCCGGCGCCGAAAAGTTGAAAAGAGCAACGGCGCGGAAATCGCAGTTATCGGCATGGCAGGGCGCTTTCCTGGAGCTGGCAGCATCGAAGAACTCTGGCGGCTGGTCCGCGAGGGTCGCTCGGCGGTGCGCCAATTTGATGATGCGGAACTGCGCCAGCGCGGCATCCCGGATCGGCTGATCAACGATCCCAACTACGTCAAGGTAGGGGCTATCCTTGATGACGTGTCGTCTTTTGATCCGCGCTTTTGGGGCTTGAGCGAAGCTGAGGCGACGGTCATGGATCCGCAACAACGGCTGTTCCTGGAATGCAGCTGGCATGCTCTCGAATCCTCAGGCCATCAGCCCGAGGATGCCGATGGTAACATCGGTATCTTCGCAGGTTGCTACCTGCCCGGTTACCTCATCCATCACCTTGGCGCAGAGGCTCACTTCAGCCCCGCCGACCCAATCCGCTTCCACCTTGCCGAAGTGGGTAACGACAAGGACTACCTGGCAAGCCGCTCCGCCTATTTGATGAACCTAACCGGACCGGCAATCGGCGTGCAAACATCCTGCTCGACGGGGCTGGTGGCGATCGCGCAAGCGGCCGCTGCATTGCGCGATGGACAGTGCGACTTGGCTCTGGCCGGTGCCGCTTCGATCACTTTTCCGCAGGGCGGGTTTGTCTGCGTCGATGGGCACATCGGCACCAGAAGCGGGATTTGCCGCGCTTTTGACGCGGCTGCCGATGGCACCATTCTGGGCGACGGCATTGGCGTCGTTGTTTTGCGCCGGCTGGATGAGGCGTTAGCCGATGGCGACACCGTGCTGGCGGTAATCAAGGGTTACGCAATCAACAACGATGGAGCGGACAAGGCTGGCTATTCGGCGCCCAGCGCGGCGGGCCAGTCGGCGGTCATTGCACGCGCCCTCGACATGGCCGACGTACCCGCGGAAACCATCGGTTACATCGAAGCGCATGGATCGGGCACGCATCTTGGTGACGCAATCGAGGTGCGCGGCCTTGATCAGGCATTTCGCCGGCGCACGGATGCAACGGGGTTTTGTGCGCTGGGGTCGATCAAACCCAACATCGGACACTCGAACATCGCCGCCGGAGTCGCCGGGTTTATAAAGGCAGTGCTGAGCGTACGCCACGGTCTCATTCCGCCCGTGGCCAATTTCACGTGCGATAACCCGGAACTGAAGCTGGCTACGACCGCCTTTCGTATTCCAACGCAGACCGAACCGTGGCGCGATGATGGTAACGCGCCTCGCCGGGCCGGGGTATCCAGTTTCGGAATTGGAGGAACCAACTGCCACGTCGTTATCGAGCAAGCGCCAACCGTGGCAGACTCGAAGGAGAAGCTGTCCCCGCGTCCGGTCGTGCTTCCTATTTCGGCAAAGTCCGGTGCGGCTACCCGGTCCTTAGTCAACGACCTCGCTCACTACCTCGTCCAACACACCGATTTGTCATTGGCAGATACCGCTGCAACGCTACAGTCGGGTCGTAGGTCTTTCCAGCATCGCGTCGCTGTATCGGGGCCAACGCGCGAAGCGTTGATTGCGGGATTGGCCCAAAAGTCAGAACAAACGAATTGCGCGCAAAGGGCAGTGGAACCCGTCCAGGGCATTGTCTTCGTGTTCCCTGGACACGGTGCGCAGTACCCACGGATGGGAGCCGGTCTGTATCAAACGAACGAAGCTTTCCGCCACCACTTCGATCGTTGCGCAGCACAGTTCTCAACCTCTCTGGTGAGCCCGCTGACTGATCTATTCTCGCGAACACGCAGCAGTGATTTTTTGTGCCGCCCTCTCGGCTTACAGGCTGCCATTTACTCCTTCGACTATGCTCTGGGCCGCGCGCTAATCGACTGGGGCATCAAACCCGCAGCCGTTTGCGGTCATAGCCTCGGTGAATATGCCGCCGCGACGATAGCGGGGGTGTTGCCTTTTGCGGACGCCGTTCGGCTCGTGTGTTCGCGCGCCGAAGGAACGGCACATTGTGAACCAGGCGGAATGTTGAGTTTGGCCGTCGGAGAAGACACTGCACGTGAGCTTGTCGCAGAGGTCCCGGGGCTGGCACTCGCCGCCATCAATTCACCTCGCGATGCGGTTGTGTCAGGTCCGCTGGCGGCAATCGACGAGGCCGAGCGACTGGCCGTGAACATAGGCATTGCGACATGCCGGCTGCAGGTCACGCGGGCGTTCCATTCTCCAATGATGCGTCCTGCCGCCGAAGCTCTACGTGAAGTTTGCGCCACCGTTGATATGAAGCCGCCCAGCACACCTCTGGTTTCAAATCTGACGGGCGATTGGTGGACCGAGAAGGAGACGGCAAACAGCCAGTACTGGACTGAGCAGTTGCTGTCGCCCGTACTTCTTCAGGAGAACGCGGAAGCCATTTTGGAATCCCGTCCTGCAGCCGTTTTAGAAGTCGGACCTGGGAGTTCCTTGCAACGCCCATTGCAACGTTGCGCCACTTCGTTCGCGCAGCCGCCACGCCTTTTATCGTCACTGGGAGCAGCCCGTGGCAACTTAGATCAAGAACCAAACGCACTTGCCGACACGATCGCTGTTCTCTGGGAAACCGGACTTGATATCGACTGGGCCGCATGGCGCGGAGAAGGCGCATTTCAGCGTGTTATGCTGCCGGGTTATCCCTTCGAACGTCGGCGATGCTGGCCGCAAGAAGACAAAGCGACGGCCCTCCAATCTGATTGCACCTCCGCTCCCAATGAAGCACGTGTCGCGTGGTCTCGGATGTTCCATCTACCGTCCTGGGCGCGAATCCCTGGGCCACCTTTAGAGCCCGGCTGGGAGGGTCGGCTGTTCATTCTATCGCCCACCGATGGATGTGCCGCCGTACTTGCCGAAAAACTGGAAAGCCAATTGGCGCAATCGGCAACGAAGGTCATCAAACTCCGAGCCGAACCGGAGCCTGGGAGCTACCGGCAAGCGATGGCGCGGTTACATGAACGTCTGAACGACGACGACGGGCCGGCGCGCGTCGTCGACTTATCCCGCTTGAGCGCAAAGTTTGAATCCGCTGCGGATACGGTTTCGCAGACGGCATCCTTATGCGAAGGCCTCGCTTCGCTCAGATCGCTAACGAGCCGGCGCGGGCTTGATTACTGGCTTGTTACCGACGGCGCACTGAATGTCGCGGAGGAGGCCTCCAGACCGTGGCTGGCGCCGCTGTGCGGTCCTGTTCTGGTTGCGTCGCAGGAAAACCCACGGCTTGCCGTCCGGTTGATCGACATCCCGTTCGCGCGGACTGACGACAGTCTTTTCGATTACCACCAAGTCCGCCGCATCGCCGAAGAGATCGTCTCCTTCAACCCGCGCTGCGAGCCGTTGGTCGCTATGCGCGGACGCCATCGCTGGGTGGAGCGCTTCGAGCCGCTCCCGATCGGCACATCAGCGCGGGAACGCGGTATCGCCCGCCTTACCCGGGCCAAAGGACCGCATGTGATCGCAGGTGGTCTGGGCCGCATTGGCCTGACACTCGCCAGGCGGCTGACAGGGCTTGGTTGCCATGTTGTCCTGCTCTCACGGCAGAAGGTTCCTGAACGGGATTGGCTGCAAGAAGAATTCTGCGACTCCGCAGCATTGGTCCGAGTGGAAACCTGCGATGTTACCGACGGACCGCGCTTGACACGCTTGCTGCATAATATTGTCAACCGGGATGGAGCGGTTGGCGGCATTTTTCACTGTGCCGGCCTCGCTGACCTGCGCTATATTGAAGACACTTGCACGAAGACAATCGCAGCTGAATCCGCCACCAAGATGACGGGCACGGACCAGTTGCGCATGGCGGTCCGCCAGCTTGCCTCGGCGACTGGGCAGAGACCGGATTTTATTATGCTATTCTCGTCGCTGGCCGCGATCCTAGGTGGCCTTGGTATGGCCGGATATGCCGCCGCCAACCGTTACCTTGATGCCACCGTCGCCGGTTGCAGGGATACTGGAGATGTACCTTGGGTGTCGGTTAACTTCGACGACTGGGATTTCGAATACACGAAGGAACAGGTTGGCGCTTTCGCCCACACACGCCGAGGTCTTGCCCTGCCGCCCGAGGAGGGAGTTGCGGCAATCGAAGCCATTCTCGGTGAACCCGATCTGTCGCAGGTTGTCCTGAGCGCCACACCTCTCGACCAACGTATTACCAAGTGGACTTGGCTTCACAATGGCGCCTTCGATGCTGTCCACGAAGGCGCAGCCACGGACGCCGTAAAATGTGAAAAACCAGATCGTTCGGTCCTGGAATGCGCAACACAGCACAATATGACATCCGCTCTCGTTCTCAAGGCGTACGCCAAAGTGATTGGGTCCCGTGATCTTGAACTCGATGCCAATTTCTTTGAACTTGGTGGAGACAGCTTGCTGGCCGCGCAACTTGCCATTGAGCTGCGAGGGGCACTGCCAAGGGGGATCGAAGTGAGTATCGGCGACATCTTTGACTATCCAACACCGCGGCGGCTTACCCAACGCCTTAATAGCGATTGAAACGCGTCCGGCTGCAAGATGCTGCAGCCCCATCCTTTAATCGTTCTAGAACTGCAATCTGCCTGGAGGCCACAGATGACCGCAACCCCGCGCACCTTCGACCTTGATAAGACGTTGCCTCATCTTCCCGTCCCGCCTCTGGAGGATTCCGTCCAGCGGTATCTGAAGAGTGTCGAACCGCTCATCGATGCGACCACGTTCGAAGACGTTAAAGCCGCGGCCGAAGAGCTGCTGGAGCCGGATGGCGCCGGGCGAAAGCTACAGGCTGCTCTTGAAGCCCGCGCCGCGCGCACGGAAAACTGGTTAGCTGGGTGGTGGGAGGATGTCGCCTATCTGAGCTATCCAGAATCGCTTGTGGTCAACTCATCGATCGGTATTTCGACAGACGCCCGCTATGCGCCTGGCGACCAAGCAATGCGTGCGGCCCAGCTTACTGGTGGCACCCTCGATTTCTACCTTTCCATCCTCAATGAAACGATGCCGCCGGAAGTCCAGCGCGACGGCTCCGGTTTCGATATGTCGTTGTTGAAGCGGTTCTTCGCCACCAACCGCTACCCCGGAACCGAGCGCGATCGGATCGCCACCTTTGGTGGCGGGCAGAGCCGTCACATTGTCGTTATCTGCAAGCATCGGTTCTTCGAGCTGGAAGTCATAAACGCCTCCGGAGAGCGCCTGCCGGACGGTGATCTTATGGTCCAGTTCCGCCGCATCATCGCCAATGATACGGCCGCGCCGGCGCCAGCCGTCGGTGTGTTGACCGCAGCTCGCCGGCCTGATTGGGCCCGGGCCCGCGACCGGCTGGCCGCCTCCTCCGCAAACCGTCATATTCTCGACCGCATCGACCGAGCGTTGTTCATGGTTTGCCTTGACGACGAACCGACGCCCAATTTCGAGGACCTGGCGCGGGCAGGACTGCACGGACAAAAAGGCAACCGCTGGCACGACAAAAGCTTCCATCTCGTGATCGACCCACAAGGACGCTTCACGCTGCACGGTGAACACACTCCAGTCGATGCTGGGGCCTGGGCGCCGCTAATCGAAGCTATCGGCGGCCCGGCCGATCCGCTACCGGCGCAGGAGGAGACCTCGGCTCCCCCCGCCAAGGAACTCAACTGGGAACTGCCACCTGAAGCAACTACGGACATCGCTGATGCCAGCGTGATTTTCGACAACCTGACCCGAGACTTGGACTTGCGCATCGCTCACTTTGATGCCTTCGGCAAGGATCTCATCAAGACGTTCAAAACCGGTCCCGATCCGTTTGTGCAGATGTCCTTCATGCTTGCCTACAAGCGGCTCTATGGCCGACTGCCCAAGACTTACGAAGCCGCATCGACGCGCATGTACAAAGGCGGGCGTACCGAAACAATCCGCACCGCATCCAACGAAGCTCTGGCCTTCGTGACGGCCATGGACAACATCTCGATTGCAGCCGGTCGTAAGGTCGAAATGCTGCGCGCTGCCTTCGCCGAGCATTCGACGCGCGGTCGGGATGCTTCGGCGGGGTTCGCGTGCGATAGGCACCTGCTCGGTTTGAAGCTGATTGCCGCTGAGGCCGGGGTGCTCGAGTTGCCGCGTTTCTTCAGCCAAGAGATCTTCACACGGGGTTGGGAGCTGTCGACGGCGCAGTTGCCCATGCGGGTTGGATTCGTCAATCACTTCGGGCCGGTCTGCCCCGGCGGATACGGCATCGGGTACATCATCAAGAATGATCACGTGAACATAAATGTGACGAGCTTTCGTTCCCACACGCAGACCGACTCCAGCCGCTTCCTGGGTGAAATCACACGGGCGATGCATGATTTGCGTGCAGTTTTGGAACTGGTGCAGGATGTTGCCGCGTGATGCCTAGCGAACCAAAGAAACCGACGATTTCGGACCCCTGGCCGGGGCTTGACCTATGCATGGGTATGCGCCGGTTCGTGGCCGAGGTCGAAACGATCTATGCCCGCGTCGCTGACGACCAACCGATCGCCGACCAGCGGCAAACTTACGAGAAAGTGGCGTGCCATTACACACGACGGCGTCCGGCTGGCATCCGTGTCCAGGACATGATGCTGGCTACCAAGCACGGGAACACACTGCATATCCGCATCTACCGGCCCATTGAAACTCAGTTCGCGGTTTCGCCGGCAATCCTCTTTTTCCACGGCGGCGGTTTTGCGCTGGGCTCCATCGAAAGCCATGATTGCGTCGTAGCAGAGTTGGCGCTCGCTGCCTCTGCCGTTGCGATCAGCGTTGACTACCGGCTGGCCCCCGAGCACCCCTTCCCGGCGGCGTTCGAGGACGCCTTCGAAGTCTGGCAATATTCCATGGCAAAGGCGGCAATGCTTGGCATCGATCCGGCTCGGACGATCGTCGCGGGCGACAGCGCCGGCGCCGCGCTCGCAGTTGGCGTTTGTTTAAAAGCTCGGGACCTTTGCCGGAAAATGCCGAGCGGGCAGCTGTTGATCTATCCCGCACTCACAGCAAAAGCTGACTTGCCATCCTACGTGGAGCAAGCGGAGGCGCCGATGCTTGGTGCTAACTCGCTAGCTTACTTCTGGAGCCTCTACACGGAATCCGGCAAATACGCTGACAACCCGTTGGCCGCACCGTTGATGGCCGACGATTTAAGCGGGCTTCCACCGGCCCGCATCGCGACTGCCCATTATGATCCATGCCGCGATGACGGTGCCCATTTCGCAGAGCGGTTGCGCCAGGATGGGGTTTCGGTTGAGTACCGATGTGCCGCGAGGCTCGCACATGGATACCTGCGTGCGCGGTCCATGAGCCCGGCTGCCGCCGCTGAATTCGCTGCCCTCGGTGAGGGGGCCCGGGCGCTGTTGCGGGGTGGGACGAGCGTAGCGAAAGGGCCGCAACGAAAAACGGCGGCGTCGAACGCGCAATTCCCTGTATGATGAGTGCGACAGCTCTTATGAAGAAGAGGCCTTGCTTATGAAAACGACAGTTATCGCTCTCATCGGGTTTGTTGTTTCCTGCCCCGTGTTCACGGTAACGGCTTCGGCCGACGACGTGCCGAGCATGGTCGGCACCTGGGTCGGGGAGAACCGCACGATCTCCGATAAGAAAGGTCTGCGGGTGTGGAAGAAGACGATCCACATCACCGAGCAGGTTGACCGTCGCTTTCGCGGACATTTCACTTATTCAGCCGGCACGAAGAAGTTCTTTGGAGTTGTCTATCCCGACAACGTCTCCTTTTCGTGGGTCGCCTCCGATTCAAAGGGCTACAACCACGGGCGGATTTTGGGCAACGACAGCATCACCGCCTGTTATGTTGAATCGGGAGCAGAAGCGACCGCCGGCTGCGCCGAACTCAAGCGGACCAGCAAGGAACCGTTAGTGAAGAAGCCACCGGAGTAAATGCCTTGCGCGCTTCGCCTTTCCTGGTTCTTGCGCTGCTGGCCGGTTTGTTTGAACCGGTGTCCGCCCTGGCCGACACGGGTCCGAAATGCACCGACGATGCGATGATCGTGTTCGATGCGTCCGGGTCGATGTCAGGTATGTTGCGGACCGGCGTGCGGGAATCGCGCATCGACCGGGTGCGTAAGGCGCTTGAGATGGTGCTGCCGCAGGTCGAGCGGCACCGCAATCTGGGACTGATTGTCTACGGGCCTTAGGTAGGCGCACCGATGCAGGCAAATCCTCAATGCTCCAATATCGAAGTGCGGTTTGCACCCCAGCCCAACGCTGCCCAACGCATTATCAAAGATGTGAATGAACTCGTCCCGTCTGGGGTGACGCCGCTAACGGACGCGATCGCGTTGGCAGCCGAACAACTTCGGTTCCGCGATGGGCCGGCGACCGTTGTTTTGTTCACCGACGGGCAGGAAACGTGCGGCGGTGCTCCGTGCCAGACTGTACGAAGCCTATTCAGCCTAGCACGTGGGCTTCGCATCCATGTCATCAACTACGCCATCCGTGATCCCTACGGCATCCGCAAGCCTTTTGGCGCACGCTGCATCGCCGACGAAACCGGCGGCATCTATGTGCCTGTCGAAACGCTTGATGAACTGGTGGCAGCCTTTCGGAAAATTTTAGGCTGTCCGCTTCTGACGGATGCAGGGTCCCTCGGTCGCTAACTCGCCCCCCCCGTACGACACGAAAGCCATACGGAAAGTTGGGATGGGTGGTGGCTGTGGCGTTGGATGCTGTTTGACTGCGGGCTTGTGCGCGGTTGTGCGGTGGGCTCAGGGACTTTGACGGACAATCCGGAGGCGAGAAGACGGCAGCACCGGCAGGATGCGGCGAACCGCAACAGCCCCGGAGCCGCCGATGGCACGCATCCTCCTCGTAAACCCGCCTCATCCCTCCATCGGCAGCCGCATTCCTCCACGCACGCTTGGCGAGCATCTACCGCCACTGGGGCTACTCTCCATCGGCGGACCGCTGATCGATGACGGGCATGACGTCAGGCTTCTCGATTTCGAACTCGACAATCCAACGCCCCAGGAAATGGCCCGACGCATCGCGGATACGGAAACCGACACAATGATGATCGGCCATTCCGGATCAACTTCCGCGCATCCGTTGATCTGCGATCTGACGCGTCGGGTGCGAGCGCTCTGCCCCGACATGCAGATCGTCTATGGCGGCGTGTTTCCGACCTACCACCACCGCGACATCCTTCAGCAGGTGCCGCAGTTCGATGTCATCGTGCGCGGCGAAGGAGAGGAGACCGCGCGCCGACTTATGGCGGCTCTGGAAAGGGGCGGTCGGCTCGGTGACATCCCGGGGCTGGCATATCGGGGTGAGGGAGACCCGGTCGCCACCCCGCCGGCACCCATGATTAACAATCTCGATGACTACCGCGTCGGCTGGGAACTTGCGGATCTCACACGCTACAGCTACTGGGGTCAGCGCCGCGCCGTCGTCATGCAGTTCTCACGCGGCTGTCCTCATCTATGCACCTACTGCGGCCAGCGCGGCTTCTGGAGCAAATGGCGACACCGGGACCCGAAGGCGTTCGCGGCTGAAATCGCCTGGCTGTATCGCACTCACGGTGTCGATGTGATCAACCTTGCCGATGAGAACCCAACCTCCTCGCGCAAGGGGTGGATCGCTTTCCTTGAAGCGATGATCGCCGAAAACGTACCGGTGACGATCATCGGCTCGACACGGGCCGGCGACATAGTCCGCGACGCCGACATTCTGCCGCTCTATCACCGCGCGGGCATACGCCGGTTCCTACTCGGCATGGAAACAATGGATGCAAAGACGCTCGGTCAGATCAAGAAAGGCAGCACGATTCCGATTGACCGGGAGGCGATCAGGCTGCTGCGTGAGAACCGCATCATTTCGATGGTGGGCTGCGTGTTTGGTTTCGAGGAGGAGACCGACGCCGACTACTGGCGGGCGCTCAAACAGATCATCTCCTATGACCCCGACCACATCCAGGCGGTCTATGTCACGCCGCACCGCTGGACGCCCTTTTTTCGCGATGCGACAGACCGGACCGTGGTGCAGCCAGATATCGCAAAATGGGACTACAAGCATCAAGTGCTTGCCACCCGCCACATGTCACCGTGGCGGGTGATGGCCTGGGTGAAGTTCATCGAAGCTATTGCGCAGGGCCGGCCGCGGGCGATATGGCGGTTGTTGTTAGCGCCGGACCCTGAGGTGCGCGCTGGCATTCGCTGGTATTACCGGCACGGCCGCCTCGTCTGGCCCTATGAAATCTGGAACTTCCTGTTCAAGGACCGGACCCGACGCACCGGGCCGACGGTCGCTCAATTCTGGGGCGCACCTCAGGACCATGAGGAAAATGCATTGGCGCGGGAGAAGGTTGCAAACGCACGGCTAACGTCACGCGCGGTGTCCACGGGAGCGGTCGCGGAGCAGGCACCATCCGTGGCGTCTTGAGACGTGGTCAGGAGTGTATTTTAGTCGAGCAGCCTCAAGGGGACCGGCTCGGCATCATCATCACGGCCTACGCGTTTTCGTCCGCCTCCTGACGTCCACGAAAGCCTGTCGCGAGGACGTAGAGTTCAGCTGAATCGGCACGGCTGGCCGGCGGCTTGACGTGGCGCACGGTTTTGAAATTCTGCTTCAAGAGGCCAAGCAGCTCCTTTTCAGTGCCACCCTGGAGGACCTTGCAAAGAAAAACGCCGCCCTTGCTCAGCACATCGATGGCGAAGTGCGCGGCCATTTCGGCCAAACCCATGATGCGCAAGTGGTCGGTCCGCGTATGCCCTACCGTGGGGGCGGCCATGTCAGAGAGGACGACATCAGCTTCGCCATCACGCAGCAACGCCTTGAGGCGGTCTTCTGCATCGTCATCGGTGAAATCCAACTCGAGGATCTCGACACCGGGAAGTCCCTCCATACCCAGATAGTCGATCGCCACCACTTGGCCCCGGCCGGGCCCCGCCCCGTCCTTGGCCTTAACCCGCTCGGCGGCGATCTGGCTCCAGCCACCGGGAGCCGCACCGAGATCGATGACGCGCTGGCCGGGCTTTAAAATGCGATGCTTATCGTCGATTTCCAGCAGCTTATAGGCGGCGCGAGAGCGCATGCCCTCGCGTTTTGCGGCGGCGACATAGGGATCGTTCAGTTGCCGGTCCAGCCAACGGGCCGATGAGTTGGAACGCTTGCGCGCTGTTTTCACACGCGTGTGGAGCTGGCGCTGACCGCCGCCAGGACCCTTTACACTTCCACCGCTGCCGCTCTTCTTGGCCATATACATCCATCTCTGTTCGACCGTCGCGACACGCTAACACCGTGGTCAGGGTCGCGCCTTCGAAGATGATCCGTTAAGTTGCCTGTGACGTTAGGGTTCATCGCATGAAAAGCCAAGAAAGCAGGGGCCGATGATGAATGAAATGGCGAGGACAGGTGAGTTTGTCGCGGACACATCGACGTGGCCCGCCGACCACCCTCGCGTCAATTACAGCCGCATCGGCGTTTTGCTGCTCAACCTGGGCACGCCAGATGGCACCAGCTATTGGCCCATGCGGCGCTATCTGCACGAGTTCTTGTCCGACCGGCGCGTCATTGAGGAGCCGCGCTGGAAGTGGTGGCCGATACTCAACTTGATTATCTTGTCGAAGCGGCCATCGAGCAAGGGCAAGGACTACGATACGATTTGGAATAAAGAGCTCGATGAAGGTCCTCTGAAGACGATCACACGCAACCAAGCGAATGCACTGGCGGAGCGGTTGGCTGGACACCCGGAGATCGTCGTCGACTGGGCCATGCGCTATGCCAATCCGTCAACGGAGAGCCGACTTAAGTATCTTCAGGAGCAGGGCTGCGAGAAAATCCTGCTGCTACCGCTTTATCCGCAGTATGCCGCCGCCACTTCGGGGACCGCGTGTGATCAGGCCTTCCGGGCGCTAATGAAGATGCGCTGGCAACCGGCCGTTCGCGTGGCACCGCGCTATCATGATGATCCGGTGTATATCGATGCCATCGCGAAATCGATTGAAACGCATCTGGCGGGTCTCGACTTCAAGCCGGAGAAACTCATCGCGACGTTCCACGGCATGCCCGAGAAGTATCTGCAGAAAGGCGATCCCTACCACTGCCAGTGTCAGAAGACGTCACGGCTGGTGCGTGAGCGGCTCAACTACCCTAAGGAAAATTGGCTGACTACATTTCAATCTCGGTTCGGCAATGACCCATGGCTGCAGCCTTACACCGATGAGACAGTGGAGCGATTGGCGAAAGAGGGGGTGAAGAAGCTAACCCTGGTGGCGCCCGGCTTTTCGGCGGATTGCCTAGAGACACTGGAAGAGCTCGAGGTTGAAAACCGCGAAATTTTCGAAGAGCACGGAGGCGAGAGGTTTTCCTACGTACCGGCACTGAACGACAGCGAAGCCGGCAATACCGTGATCGAAGCCGTCGTCCGGCGGGAGCTGATGGGCTGGATTTGAGGGCTCTAAGCACGCCCGCTCGATCGCAATCAGGCTGATTAAAATACTGAAACTCGCCTGTGTTGCGATCGTATTGGCGGCCTCCGCCCACAAGCATATTCTGCTAGAGTATATTGTTATGATTTCAAAGATCTGGTTCGGTCTGTTTGTGTGCTGCGCACTGTCGAGCAACGCGGCTTTGGCACAGGATGATGTGCCCGGCACGTTACCGGAGAAGCGGGAGTATTCGCCATACCCGGCGCAAGCTTTTCCCAACCAGGTTCTGTTCGGCGATACACACCTACATACGAGCTACTCCGCCGATGCCGGCATGATCGGTAATACGCTGGGACCACAGGAAGCTTACCGCTTTGCGCGGGGCGAAGTCGTGACGTCCAGCACCGGGATCGAGGCGCGGCTGAAGCGTCCGTTGGACTTCCTCGTCATCGCCGATCACGCTGAGAACCTGGGGCTTGCTCCGCTGTTGGTGTCAAAGGACAAAACACTTCTTGCGACCGATTTCGGTCAGAAGCTCAATAAAGCTGTCGAGTCGGGCGATCCCGCAGGAGCCTGGAAGATCTGGTCGCAGGCAAAGGCCGGTGGCAAGGACCCTCTGGCTGATCAGAAGGAAATCTACAGAACCGCCTGGTCACGGCTGACGAAGGCCGCCAAGGATTACAATGAGCCGGGACGGTTTAGCGCGCTTATCGGCTTTGAGTGGACGTCGAATCCAGGCCGCAACAACCTGCACCGAAATGTCGTTTTTCGGGGCGGAAAGAATAAAGCCGACACCATCATCCCGTTTTCCAACTTCGACTCGTTTGATCCGGAAGATTTGTGGGCGTGGATGGCAGCCTATGAGAAGGACACAGGTGGTCGGCTGCTCGCGATCCCGCATAATGGGAATCTTTCAAACGGACTGATGTTCGATGACATCACACTAACCAGCAGAAAGCCGCTTGATCGCGAGTACGCGAAGTTGCGCCAGAAGTGGGAACCGCTTTATGAAGTGACGCAGATGAAAGGCGATGGCGAAGCGCATCCCTTACTGTCACCGCGCGATGAATTCGCCGACTTCGAAACATGGGACAGAGGGCAGCTCGGCCCAGAACCCAAGACGCCGGATATGCTGCCACGCGAATATGCCCGAGAAGCCTTGAAGCGAGGCCTTGCATTCGAAGCCCAGCTTGGCACGAATCCCTTCAAGTTCGGCATGGTCGGATCAACCGACTCACACACATCACTCTCCACCACCAGTGAAGACAACTTCTTTGGCAAGGTTGCCGCCGTCGAGCCGACCGCTGATCACATTCGGTTCGATGAGGTCATCGGCGGCATTGGCGGTCCGCAAAATGTCGCCCAGTACGCCTGGCAAACCAGCGCCTCGGGTCTTGCCGGGGTCTGGTCACGAGAGAATACACGGGAAGGGATCTGGGATGCTCTCGCGCGCAGGGAGGTCTTTGCAACAACCGGCACGCGGTTGCGGGTCCGGGTTTTCGCGGGTTGGGATTTTCTGGAAGATGACCTCGTCCGATCAGACTTTGCCAAGCACGGTTACGAGAACGGCGTGCCGATGGGAGGCGATCTCAATGGTCCAACCGAGGGCAAAATTCCTAGGTTCATGATCCGCGCGCTGCGTGACCTTGACGGTGCCAATCTGGATCGCATTCAGATCATCAAAGGCTGGCTCGACAAGGACGGTGAGACACAGGAGCAGGTCTATGATGTTGCGTGCTCAAACGGCAGGGCGATCACTCCGGCGAACCGCTGTGAAAAAAATGTCATGGACAGTGTCAACATCGAAAAGGCGACGTACTCAAACGCAAGCGGCGCGTCGGCGATGCAAGTGTACTGGAAGGATCCTGACTTCAATCCGGGACAACTAGCGTTCTACTACGTGCGTGTTTTGGAAATCCCGACGCCGCGCTGGACGACCTTTGATGCCAAGTTCTTCGGCGTAAAACGGCCGGAACTGGCGCCTGCGAGCATCCAGGAACGCGCCTACACGTCACCCATCTGGTACACGCCTGCGACACCGTGATTAGCGGGCTCCTCAACGGCTCGTGATCTGACATTGATTGCTTGTTGTGGTCTGTCCACTTGGATATCGACCAAGGAGTTGTGCCGTGCCGGATGCTTTACGCAATACATTCCACAATCCATTTTTTTTACTTCTTGCCACCTTTCTTCTGATACCTGCGGCGGCTCCCACGGCAAAAGAAGTCTGTGGCGGAGTTGATGCCCCCTGCAAAATCGCCGACGGCCAGTATTATGCTGTTCTGCCGGCAACTCCACCGGGGCCGCGTGGCTATCCGCTCGTTGTCCATTTGCATGGCTGGTCAAGCTCCGCACGCGCGGTGATGCGTAAAGAGCGGTTCGTCGAGAAGGTCACGTCGCGGGGCTACGCCCTGATCGCACCTTATGGAGAGGTTCAACCGTCCGGACGGCGCGACTGGTCTGTAGCCGACGGTCAGACACGTCCGCGCCGCGATGACGTTGCGTTTCTCAAAGACGTTCTCGACGACGCGGTAACGCGGATGAAGATCGACCGGTCTCGTGTTCTGCTGACGGGATTTTCGCGCGGCGGCTCTATGGTCTGGGATGTTGCCTGTCAGGCGCCCGATGCGTTCACGGCCTATGCCCCGGTCGGTGGTGGCTTTTGGAATCCGCTACCGCAATCGTGTAAGGGGCCGGTTCGGCTATTTCACACGCACGGGTGGGTTGACGCGACGGTGCCGCTGGAGGGACGGCGGTTGGGCAACAGTGGCCTGATACAAGGCGACATCTTTGACGGTCTCAGTATTCTCAAGCGGACCAACGGCTGCCCGCGCCGGGCTAGTGAGCGCCTGAACAAAGACAACCGGTGGATACGGACCTGGAGCTCATGCGCCAAGGATTCGGAGCTTCGGCTGATGCTGCATCCGCGTGGACACGTCACACCTGCGGGCTGGACAGGTATGGTGCTTGATTGGTTCGAGGCCTTCGCCGTTCCCGAGCGCCGGGCGGAAACGCGTTAGTCGCGTTTCCTTCCATCTCTGCTCAAGCCGTCTCGCCGCAGCGTCCTCGGAACTGGATCACGTTGCTCTCATGCGCGGCAGTTTGGTTGTGCGCATCGATAACTGGATCGCCACACATCGCGGCTGGCCTGCAAGGAGGGAGAAGGCTTGCCTCTATGATCGAGACCACACCTCGGACCTCTGCTTCCCGCGCCAGGTCATCCAATAGATTGCAGTTCGAGACCTGGAGATGCTCATCGCGTGCTTTTTTGGGAGAGGGGATGCGGATGGAGAATGTCGTCGTCATCTCTGTGACGACCGACAGCCGGATGGTTAGACCCGTCTCCATCCAAATATCTGGCATCTCATCTAGCAGCTCATGGATGAAGTCGCGACGCGCTTGCTGAAGTTGTGCGTCCCTCTTGGGAAATTCGATTGTTGACATGCTCATCCCGCCAAACTGAAGCTATTATGCATTAGCTAATGGTTTCGGGCCCCGTGTTTCGGGGCTTTCAGAACGACGCGACAAACAAACTGAAGCTTTCCCTGCTTCTGAGGTATTTCCACTAGTCCAGATCGATGTCCAACGTCCTCGACATCGAACCTGAAGTTGTAGCAACCTCCTCCTGATTCGGGGAAGCGCTAGGCTGTTGACAAGTGGTGATGCTCAACTCCTCCGCCTTCTGCTGGAGCTTCTCAGAATGCGGCCTCGTCGATATCGACGGTGTCTTAGCCCCCTAAAACTGGGATATACGGCTTCCGCCAATGATATGAAAATTTGATACGAGGGATGCGTTACTACAACGTCCAAGCTAATTGTCCTGGAAGCAGCCGATCAGGCCACGCTTCGAGTAACAAGAGCAGCGCAACTTTCAGTCCCCTCAATCAGGTGGGCATTAAACCGCTCCGGTCCGCCGTGGTCTCGGGGCGCATGAACGACACGTGGATTTGGGGACAACTCGAATTCGAATGTGTCGAGGCCGAAGGGCAATCCCTCTCCTATGGATTTCAGCGCCGCTTCCTTGAGGCACCAGTGTTGGAAGAAAGTCCTCTGGCGCGCCAAGCCGCCTACCCCTTCAACAGCCTTCGCCTCTGCCTCCGAAAAGTACCTTCGAGCGAGTTCTGTCGCCTCCAAGTTCCTCGTTCGATCTTCGAGGTCGATACCGATCCCGTGTGTCGAAGACCACGCCCCGAGAAAACCGAACCGGCAGGAGGAAAAACTAAACCAGAAATCTGGCAAATCGGGGAGGTAGGGACGCCCTTTATCTGTCTCCTCGAAAACGATCCGAGATAAGGGCCGCGGCGATCCCGGTACGAAGGCGCCGCAGTAGCGACGAAACGCTCGTCGCTGTTTGAATTGTGCTTTGCCATCTTCTGTTACAAAGCGATCCGCCCTCTGCAGCTCGGCATCTGACAAGACTGACTGGCAACACCTCGACGCCCCGGGATCACGCGAAATCGGCGCAAACAGCACGTAAGCTGCGTGACGCGCGGACGCCGGTGTCCAATCGCGCGCACCGGCGGTGAACAGATCGCTGACCCAGTCGCTAGCGTTTCGCATCATCTGAAACTGTGAGGCCCCTGAAACGATTCTCTTCTTCGACAGGTGCCTCTGCAGGCAACTCAGGCTGTCCTCCGCCTTGACGACGCGGAGCGACGGGCGACAAGAGTGTTGAACCGCTTACACGCTCCGCGGGGCTCCCCTCATAGGTACCTGTCAGTATGTTCATCTCCTTGAGGACAAGAGACAACGGCAACAGCGTTGTGTCTCCCTCCATGACCGCGCCGCCCATCGTCGTGGCGCCGCAGGCGACGGTGCAGCCGTCCTGGATGTGGGTTCGCTTCACCTTCAGTGTCATGTTCTCAAAGGTGTGATACTGCAGGAATCCGTCGAGAACACAGTCGTTGCCGAAGCTTACCGCGTTCCAGTCGGAGCACTGCATTGGTTCAGTCACGATGGTCCGGTGCCCGATCTGACATCCCATCCACCGAAGGATAGAATTCGAGAGAATTGTCCCCGCGCAGAATCCTAGAGGCCCCCTGCACCAGATGAAGAAACAGTCCTGCGCGAAGAAATAGGAGAAGTGTCTCCAGGACCAGAAGGGCGTCGAGTGGTCGGCTCCCCAATCGCTGCCAACGAGGGACTTTTTTATCGCGACGCAGAGGAGGATCAGATTGACCTCCGTAAGCACCAGAGCAATGACCGCGCTGGCGACGGGATGTCCGCCGAGCCGCAGCAGACAACTGTACAAAAACACGAAGATGATTCCCTCGGTGATGCGCAGTACGCCAATGCTAAACAGGTCGTTGAGGAAGACCCTAGTTAGGAAGAGGGGGAAGCCCGGCAGTCTGTGGGTTTCATTCTCCGCGTCGAATGACGCACTCGCAAATTTCAGGGGCGGGTTTCCCGCAACCGTGATTGGCTCGCCAAGCCGCGTCCGCATCTGTCGTCGGAACAGAATATCACTGCCTGGCGTAGAGACGCCCAGGAGGAAGTTAGCCGGGAAATTTCCGCACTCCGCCACGGAGTTGTTCCCGCTGAAGAAATTCCGGGGCATGTCGAGTTGGCGCAACTTGATGTGTTCGGCGCCATAGTCGAGCATGTTCGTGAAGCAGCCATTGGACCAGAATACCTGGGAGTCGACACTGGCAAGCTCCGGGACGAGGTTGAACATGACGTCGCATTCCGAGGCACCCAATCGCGGGAAACGCATGCCAGCGAGCGCTCGCAGGTATTGCCCCGTAATGGTCCAGGTCCACAGTGCCTGGATGCGGTTCATTTCGTTCCTCCTATACAGGAGGAGAGCGCCCCTGAGCCCACGCGATGGGTAAAGCCCCGGTGAAGCGGCCGTATAGCGGATGAAGAGGCAGCCCAGCAAAGAGGTCACGACGACGGCGACCCAGGTGGTGGTGAACGCATAGAGCGCCAGATGCCAGACGATATCGGATAGCGGCGTCACCATGAAGTAATTGGCGGAAATCTCAGATGCTCCGGTGGGTATAAAGCCGCGAGCGAACCAAATGATTGCGGCCGTGGGGACAACACTGAGACAGAAGGATAGGAAGACCTGCATGAGGACGTTGAAGGTCTCCAGCAACCAGATCGGGTGCGCGTACTGGCAAGCGTTCGCCGTGCGCTTCAGCTCTGTGCAGCGTCCGCTGAGGCGCGCGGGAGCTCCTTCCCACATCTCCTGTGGACCCACATCGCTGAGGATGGGGGTAAACGGTGTGATCCAACTGCCGCGACCCACGGTCACGTTGTTGACGATGGCGGCCCGCATTCCGATCTTGCAACCGCTCTCAAGGTGAATAGGGCCGATGTGTAGGAACTGCCCCGACCACCTCGTCGTTTGGATGTAGGCCCCGCTCTGGATGGCAACATCGTCGTCGATAGAGAGCAAGTCGAAGGGTCCGGACAGGTAAGCGTCGTGTGCGCACTGCAGGTTCTTGCCTACGCTCGCTCCGAGCTGGCGCAAAACGAAAGACATCAACGGCGCGCTACGATACATGGCACCCAAAAGAACAAGAACCATGCTTTCGAGCCGTCCGATGCACCAGATTCGCAGATGCATTTTGCTCCACTTCGGATACACGCCCGGCATCACATTATTCTTGTAGAAGTCGCCACCCATGAATAATTTTATCGACAAGACCCAGAGCAGGCTGGCGAAGGGCGTGACAAGGCCCAGCAGGTACAGAAATAGACCGACGACGATGAATCCCCCGAGGCTGGCGGTCGTGAAGAACGTCCCGATCTCGACGAAACTAACGACGCTGAGGAAGGCCACTACGCCCGGGGAATACAAGAAAAACCCAAATAGTACCTGCAGGGTGGTGAAGTATCCGATGGAGAGCACCTCTGCCGCAGCCTCATCGCGCTCGACGCTGCCCTCGTCGGATACTGCGGAGGCCTTCGAGGCCTGCAGGAGCTCTCGCGGGCGGCGGGCCACCTTTCGTGCAGTGTTGCAGTCACTGAGCAATGCCCGGACCGGCACCGCCCATCCTGCGGCCTGCAGGCGCTGCGCCAAGCGCGCGATGACGATCGAGTGCCCACCAGCCTCAGCAAATCCATCGTCCCAATCCAACGGGGTCCCGAACACAGCCCTGCAAATCGCCAGCACTTGCTCGCAGCCTGGCTCCATGTCCGCATCAACGTCAGGTGTCTTGACGTCCAAGTCCTCGCTGTCCAGCGTGCCGACACGTGTCTCCCTAGGCGTGTCGACCGTTTCCAGCTCGGCGTTTCTCTGCAGAAGAGATAGGTTCGGCAAGCTCTTCCGGTCGATCTTTCCCGACACCGGATTCATGACGAACTTTTCGACAAGGAATAACCGCGTCGGGACCGACGGCTCTGGGAGTTGCTCGGCCAGTGTCGCCGTCACCCGGGCGGCCCATTTCGCCGGCGCTGGAGCGACTAAGGAGACCTCTCCTTTGATAACCGAAGGCGCGGCGACGAAGGCGACAAGCTCTTCGTTCTGGTAATCCAGCACAACGGCTTCGATCTCACTGAACTGCGTCTGGAGGATATCCTCAACGGCTTGTGCCTCGACGCGGTGCCCGCGCACTTTAAGCTGCGCGTCGATGCGGCCGAGGAAGTGCACCCGCTGCGTGCGGATGTCGATTCTGCATTTGTCGCCCGTGCGGTAGAGGCGGCCGAAACGAGGGTGCTCAATGAACTTCTGGGTGGTTTGCTCCGGCAAGTTGCGATACCCACGTGCAACGTGCACCCCACCGATACAGAGTTCTCCAATCTCTCCGTGGGGTAATGGGTGGAGTTGGTCGACCTCAAGGATGACGTAGGTGACGTTGGCGAACGGTGAGCCGATAGTGATTGGTTCGCCCGGCAACAAACTCTGGCGGCTCGTGTCGGTGCTCGCCTCTGTGGGACCGTAAGTGTTGATGATCTGTCGTCTACCCCGCGTCCAGGGCTGCACGAGCGCGCTGGGGAAGGCTTCGCCCGCCGGCACGATATAGCGGCACAACGGATACGGGAGATCCACCTCAGGGGTTGGTGTGAGGGTGGTGAGCAGCACTGGAGGACAAAAGAGTACCGTAACCTCAGCTTCGCGGAGGACCGGGACGAGGTCCGGGCCAGACCGGATCTGCTCCTTGGTCAGCATGACCACAGCGCAGCCCGACACCCAAGCGCTATACATCTCTGAGATGCTGCCGTCGTAGCCGAGCGACGAAGTGAGCGAGGTAGCGTCCATACCTGGAAGGAGATCGAAGTAGTCGGCGTAGCTCAGAGCCAGGTTCACGTAACCTGCGTGCGGGCACTCCACGCCTTTGGGCATCCCAGTGGTCCCGCTCGTGTAAAAGATGGTCGCAAGACGCTGCGTGGGATCGTCCAACCAACTCGGCGGTTCGCCTCGAGGCATTCTCTCTGGCAACGTCAGGAGGTCGAGCGTCGGCAGATCGCGGAACTTATCTTGCCCCCGCGTGAGAATAGCCACCGGTTGTGCATCGTTGAGCATGTGGGTGATCAGGGCGTCGGGCAAGGTGGTGTCGAGGAACATCAATGTGCCGCCAGCCTTGAGAATGCCGAGGTGAGCGGCCACGATTTGCCAGTTGTCCTGAGACATGGCCACGGCCACGACCTGGTCCGGGCCCGTAAGGAACGGAGAAAGGGCGGCGGCCACGTTTTCGGCTCGTGCGTCGAGTTCCGCGAAAGTCAGCGACTCTCGAGTGTGTGGAATCTGCAAGGCCGTGAGATCTGGAAACTTCTCGGCGGAGCGGCTGAAGACCTCAGAGAGCCACTGGACTCCGTCCTGATGCGGTACGTTCACGAGGAGGCTGTCGTCAAAGACATCCGTCAAGCTGTATTGGCAGGTGTCCATCTGCCCGCGCGACGCCTCTTCCGACGCCCACAGGTACCGCCTCCACGCCACAAACGTCAGCGCAACGAAAACCGCCAAGAGTGCCGTTACGAAAATTACGCCCAAAGCTTTTCCTCACATGCTCGCGACGTGGAGACGCCTGAGGTCTCAGAAACCATGCGGGTCTGTACTCCAAACGACAATGCAGTCCGCTGGTTGAGCATGGCGAAAGCAGGTGGTTAATCGAAGTATCGCTCGAGCGTTCCAGTGCGACGGATGTCCAGCGTAACGCAATGGAACCCACCGCCCATCATTTTCGAGTGCCGCAGTTTTATTGGAACTACATCAAGTCCGTGCTTCTCCAGAAGCTTTATGAGTGCGGTCTGATCTCGATCGACCACGACCGTGTTCGGGTTAATGCTGAATGCATTCATATCGATCCAGTCGCTACCTATACATTTGGAAAGGTAGTCGGCATCATATCTGCCCGTATTCTCCATCGGTGGACTGTAAATGACGTCCCACTGCTTTAGGATTGGAGGCAGGGTATCGTCATTGACACGAGCAGGGTTGCATAGGATTAAGCCGGGTCGTAAGGCAACGAAGGTTGAGTCAATATGACTGCCATAATAGACATCCTTGAGGAAGTGCACCCGAAACTTTTCGCCCAAAATTGTCTGCAACCAATGCCCACCCAATTCGTTGCCCGTGGCGCTGACCAAATAGATTAAATCTTCACCAAAACGCAGGATGTTTGCAGCATCAAAAGCTGGTTCATCGTCACGCGGCGTAGGCTTGTCCGGGTCATACTCAAAGAGTGAGTCTAACAACATGGGTTTGGGCGCGCTGTACCACTTTGCGCCTGACTTCATATAATCAAGTAACAACGTGCGATAGCTAAATATTTCCTGAGCGCGACTCCGTATGACATTGGGCGTCTCAATTATTTGATCGCCGATGACCAACATGATGTCGCGAGGACAATAATTGTAGTACCCCTCAGATTCCCAATGGATAGTGGAATGTTTGGCCGCGTGCGGCCAAGTATCTGGGCGTTTAACGGTAACTCCCAAACCCTCTAAGACTTGAACAAACTCATTCAAATCCTCTTCCGTCTCTTCAATAACCTGTTGCGGAAAAGAGCCCTGCGGAATTTCTGCCAATGAACGATCCGGAAACTCTGCTAGTTGGGTGCTCCGGTCTGGCGTAGGAAATCGCGCACCTAGCGGATTGCCTACAATAACTTCCTCCAGTTGATCCCACTCATTGCAACTCCATACACCTGACATCTGCAACACGCCTCTTGCTGTTGTGAGTGGGTTTTGCCTGCCCAGCTAATTCAAACCACTCTTGGCTTGAGTAGACCTCCCTGCCTCGTTCTCCGGCCCGCCAACAAAGACTAAATTAATTCGGAACGAAAGCCTGAAAACCAAATTGTATTCACCATCGTTTGGAATTGCTAAAGAAGTCTGGCAGCACAATTGCCGCATTGGACGCGATTGCTGCCTCAAGAACAAAATTGCCTACCGCAAGATCAAGAACGCCAAGCCCAAATGGTGAAAATATGCGAGGCTTATCATGATCCAACATGATCTTCTTCTCCAGAACGTCGACCAGACTGCCCGAGACAAAGTCCCTATTTCCCGTCGCCATTTCCGCTAGATGGAGTGACGTGTTCGCCTTCAGGCAGTGATCCACATCATCCACAATGTTTTGCGATGCGAGGATCACATTAGTACAAATATCGCGAAGGGATAAATGTAAGACAGTTGGGGAATGCTCTAATATTTTTACATCGGAAAGATAGGGCTCCAGTGTGGTCGTGGTGAAAAGTATCAGAGAAGCGTCGCATATAGCGTTCTCCATACTGTCGTGAATTACTGCGTGCAGCTCATGCTGATCGCGAAGCCACTTGCTGAAGTGCTCCGCCTCCTTGTGATCCAAATCGTACAAATTGATCTTTGAAAACTTCCAATTTCGAAATATGAGCCACTCGATGGTTGTACGAGCGATTATCCCTGTTCCAGTTACGCAGAGTGTTCCTTTAAAGGGATTGGGGGAAACATGCTCTGCGGCCAACGCAGCGGAGGCGGCAGTGCGCGTTGCACTTAGCAGCGACGCCTCGATACACGCTAAGGGATAGCCTGTCGTGGCATCGTTTAGGATCTGGACTGCCGACGCCCGGGCGAGATTCGACGCCGTGTTTTCCGGAAAACTCGATATCCATTTAATGCCACTTTTTTGAACTGCACCGCCGAGATGCGCTGGCAATGCGATGATACGGGCACTGGGTTTATCTGGATATCGAAGGAAGTAACTGTCTGGGTTAACAGTATCACCGGAGGCGTGAAGACGGTATGCCGTCTCTACAGCATCGAAAACTTGTTTCCTGTTGCCTTCAATTGCGTTCTTAACCGTCGAGCCGGGAACAACGTAGAATGTCGGAGCGGTTACCACGATTTGTCCCCCTATGTTTTTGCTAGCGTCTTGCTTTTTTTCCCAATGACGTTTTTTACCCAATCTGGATCGTAAACTGTGTCTAGGTATTTTTCGCCAAGATCGGCGGATATGGCGACTATGGTGTCTCCGGGCACGAACTCTGAGCTAAGCTTTTGCATGGCAGCGAGGACCGTTCCAGTGCTTCCGCCAACAAGCAAATTGTAATTCCGAACAAACGACAGACACGCTTCAATCGTCTTTTCTTCCTCTATTGCCACAACTCTGTCTGGAGTTGCGTGGTCGGCAAGCTTTGGCCTGAGGCTTGCCCCAATGCCAGGGATATTTCGTTTTCCGGGTGCGCCTCCGAATGTAACTGATCCCACCGGCTCGACAGCGACAACCTTTATTTTCGGAAACACCTGACGAAGTCGCTCTGAGACTCCGGCAAGGGTGCCGGTAGTTCCGCCCCCAACGAAAATCCAGTCAACTGCTTCAAACTCCTGCGCGATCTCATTCGCCGTTTGCTCGGCATGTACATTTTTGTTGGCAATGTTATCGTATTGATTTAGCCAGACTGCCTTTGGTTCCGATTGCAAAATACGATCTATCGTCTCAAATCTATTTCCCAGGAAGCCTCCATTTGGGTCGCGATCATCGACCACAATGACTTCCGCTCCGTAGAGTTTCATGCCTCTGATATTGGCGTGAGTAGCGTTAGAATCTGTCACACAAATAAATCTGTAGCCTTTGATGGCGCACACCAAACTGAGTGCTACTCCAAGATTCCCTGACGAAGATTCGACTATTACGGTTTCATTCGGTTTGGCAAGGCCTCGCTGCTCCAGATCCTCCACGAGTCCTATCGCCGTCTTCACCTTGATCGAGCCCGAGATATTGAGCCCTTCCAACTTGAGAAACACGTCGTGACTTCCAACAAAACCTCGAAGTCGATAAAACAAATCACGAAAAATTAATTCTAAAGGCGACTCGATGATCATAATGCAACATCCTTAGCAGGATGACCTGCCCTTGTTTCTTCAGACTACTTTTCCTCGTGAGCCCCTCACCCTCGTCTCTTTCTCGGCATTCCAAAGTCCGCGATCTGACTTTAAGCCATACATCAGTGTCAACAACTTTCCTGGGAGCGGATCAGTTGAGCTCAATGCAACCGAGCCGCCCATCGATACGTCAACCACCGCGGGCATGTCGTTCTTCGACATGCTTAGCGTCTTCGCAGAGTTTTTGACAAATCTTCGCCACGAGCGCCAAGCCGAGCGCATCGCCCAGACCAAGCATTAGGGCGGTGGCACCGGCGGCAAGCGGCGCATCGAGCGCGAGGAAGTCGCGGCTCTCATCGGCCAAGTTCTGAGCCTATCGGAGATCGTGCGCCAGCTCTGTGTTTCTCGTCGGCAGACCTACCGCATCCACGATGATCGAGCAAACCGGGCAGCAAAGTAGCTGCTGTGGCAATCCGCTGCATGACGCCCATATGTCTTTAATCGGCTACAGCAATTTAGGCAGAAAACTTCCGCGGCATCGCCCTACGGATGTCCCGAACCGTCTTGTGGGCGCTGCCGGGATGGTGCGCGACCCCGTCAGTCATCGCCACCCTTCTCCGGGTCGACAATGAGCCTGAATGCCTCTCTTACGCAACCAGCTCAATCTGTCCCGTGACTGCTGACGGTTAACAAAAATTGACGACGGCCCAATATACTTTTGGCGCAATCTCAAAAAAAGTCTAAGGCAAGTCACGTCTTTGAACTTGAGCGCTGGCCCCTTCAACTTCCGTTAGACTCAGCGCTCAACTTTTGGAACTGGAAGGCATCGTCAGTCGACTTCTATCTCAACTCCATCGAATAAACGACTTTCGGCACACGTTGTTATTTCATTAGCTTCCTTGTCAACCTTATGGGCAGGGGACCCGTCATAGCCATCCCAAAAGGTGCCCCAGGCGCTAAAAGACGGGGCGATGAGTATCAATTTGAAGTCACTATCTTTAGACGCGGCTGCCACCGGGAAATGCACGCTGACCCGGAGCTCTTCGCCACCCTTCATAGTCCTTGCTGCCGTGAGCCATTTCTTAGCGGCTGCAACGACATCCGCCTCAGTCTTGTCGTCATCTTCAAGCTTGCAGTTAAAGGCTTGCCAAGCTTCGTTCGCATACGCCGGAGCAGCCGCCATCGACATCATTGAAACAAGCGCGTACCGCATAATTTTTTTCATTACTGAACCTCTCTTCAGTTGCCAGCCGGATTTGAGCCCGTCAGTGTCCGTCGCCAAAGATTTCGGGCCACGTTAGTGACCTGCCCCCAATGACTGGTTGCGTTCGAATGTTAGTTCATTGGCGGCCTCTGCGGCAACGGAATAATGGCTTCTTGCCGCCGCGTCTCACTATCGAAGGTGAAACGGGTCGGGTCAGCCCTTCAGATCGTCGATGATTGGGCAGTGCCCTCCGTCAAATCGCAATTATGGCGACTCTTTCGGCTGCAGTGAGCCGCGCCCAGGTTGTTTCCGAGTGCGTGTTTTGCGGAGCCAGGTTCGATCAAAGATTTTTTTTGCCAGAGCCCCCTCGATATGTGGGGCAACCAATGCTTCATATGCGTCCTGAACCTGTTCGTATTCTTCTTCGCAGACGTCGGCTCGCTCCTTTGGCAAATACCCGTTGGTCACGAAGTCGCCGAACAGCTTCGTATCGGCACCATACGCTATGCATAATACATTGTAGGCACGCTGTTGGGGCATGCCATGCACTTCGGCGAAGTCTTCGGCGAATTCCTTTGGCGTCAGTGGCGCGTCGGCGCTTTTGGCGTCGGCTAAGTGGGCGTACAGGGTGCCCATAATCAGCCGGCGCGCCTCGACCTTTCCAAGTTGAAGATAGATATAGGCGGCCACTTGATCGGCTGCGTCTTCTTCGCGCCCGAACACTGGCAAGTTGAGCATGTCGAACAAGGCATGAGCGAATTCGTGCAGGGAGGTGTCTACGAAGGGGCCGATAACTGTATCCATCGGCGCAATACCTGCCGGCGTCGTCTTCGCAGGCATGTTCTTCCACAGCTTGTCGACATATTCGTAGCAAATCGTTATTGCGTCATCCCCATAAGAAGCATCGTCCTCTCCGTCGCACCCCACCAACGAGATTTTCAATGTCCTGGGAAGTCGGAACGGACTGAGGAATTCCTGCAACTTTTCAAGCGCACGGCGCTCCTTCAGGTCCTTGTATATCGGTTGATGTGCGGGATTCTTCGGGGGCACATATCGGATGCTAACCCGGTTGGTCTTCGACGCGGCAAACGCTGTCATCGCAGTTGCGGTGACGAGGAATACGCCGGCGATAGCTAAGGCCAAGGCTGTTTTCATCAGCGCCCCCTTCGCGCAAAAAACCTATTGATACCACGGGCTATCCTTATCCCACAAATGTGTACGGACGGTAGAAGTCTGTAGCCCGTTGGAGCGGTTGAGCAGGTCGCTAATCAAGATCATAAGAAGACATAATCAGTGTTGCACCTCATCCCAAGGTGGTGCCTTGGTGCAGACGTTGCCGACATGTCGCCCCAGTAAAAATTGAGTGGCAATGCCGCACTCGTCGGGGATCATGCTGATGTATGATTTCTCTGCTTGCTGGTGGAACCCACTAGCGCCGTGATCTTCGACTTAATCACTTTAAGTGCGCGGACAATCAACGGATCGATACCGTCTTCAATATCGGCCTTCTTGTTGAATAGCTCGATGTCGACAGGGACGCCTTTGCCCTCGTAGCACACCATGTCAGCCGAGAAGTACTTTTGGTACGATAAACAGTACTTCCAGCCATTGGGGAGTTTCTTGTCGAGTGTGTACGAGAATATGCCGTTGGTATGATCGCCTATGATCGTTGTATGAGGCAGCTGCCTTATCGCCAGCGCAAATGCCTCCCCGCCGCTGAAAACAGAATCGCAGGTAAGAAGCACGATTGGGCCGGTGAATTGCACGTCACCTGACGGCTTGAGGTGCCAGGTCTTCAAGGGTTTAAAATCATCTTCGCCAGGGCCAATCTTCGTCTTCCTATGGAAGGCGACTCTCTTGCGATCGCAAAAGCGATTGATGATCGTGATCGCAATATCATCTTCTCCGCCGGGGCAGTCGCGAATATCGATGATGAAGCCGTCCAAGTCCTGAAAGTCACGGGCAATCTTGTCCAGAGCGGCAGTCAGTCTCCGCTTCTTAACGTCTTCCAGCTCAAGG
>Ga0209013_10000373_pt1 | contig 39748 bp, 35 predicted proteins | sample Cruoilmetagenom2_FD_187291 | JGI IMG/M metagenome (GOLD analysis project Ga0209013, IMG submission 187291) | Oil polluted marine microbial communities from Coal Oil Point, Santa Barbara, California, USA - Sample 2 (SPAdes) (version 2) | ecosystem: Environmental > Aquatic > Marine > Oil seeps ...
ACATCGTCAAACCTAACAACCGCGTAGGCAGGGGAACTTCCGTAGGCGTACAACCCGACGGTACCTGTGAGAAAGACCGAGCCCACCGTATCAGTATGGTCAATGGCCAGCTCACCATCGACGTAGCCTTTGATATTGTTGCCTCTGACCTCCACAGCGATCTCGTGCCATCCCCCTTTTTCCACATTGGCGGTTTCCAAGTGAAATTCCTCGAGCAAAAAGGGATTCTGATAATGGTACCAGTAGTAGTCGTGGATTTCATCCCCGTGCTCCTCCGCGGTGCGCAGCTGCCAGAGCTTGGCCGTATCTCGCTCATCGTCACGTATCTTGACGGTGAAATAGTACCCGGTCACCCACTGACCACTGTTGTCGGCCTCCCGATAATGCCCTCGGAGCCAGATGCCGGCCTGCCGGCCTGCAAGCACGTTGACCCAGACCGAGTAACGGTAATTGGCCCATTCCTGCGAATCCTCACCCAGGTGCATGCTCAGGGCGTCGTGCGCGAAGAACTTTTCCTTGTCTGCATTCAGGGCGTTGTGGGTATAGGCGTTGCCCCCGTCGCGGCCCACACCCGGGTCCCAGAGCCACATATCCTCGTTCGCGCGCTTCGAATTCGTGTACGCCGTCCACTCGCCGATGCCATCCTCAAAGTCATCCTCGAAGGCGCTGGGTTGTTTGACCTGGACTGTGGCCTCGGCTGGTTCTTCCGGCGGAAAGCCAACCAGGGTTGTGGCGGTCGCGCTGTTGGTAAAGGCGCCCCCTTGGACGCCAGCCCTTGCCCTGTAGACCAGCTTGACTTCAGCCTTGGGCGCCACGTCCATCTCTGCGTCCCAGACGATGGTACCAGTAGTTCCACCCGGTGCCGTCATGATATCGCTGCCGGCAACCATGGAATCAAAGGTGAAGCCTTCCGGCAGGATATCCGTAATCTCGTCCAGCTTGCCAGGCAGGTCGCCCTCGTTGCGGAGCAGCACTGTATAGGTGACCATCTCCTCCACGTTAACTTTGGTGGGCGATGCACTCTTGGCAATAGAGAAATTGGCGTAGCTAAAGCTTCTACGCGCGATTGGCAAAAAGAAATAGCGCTTCTCCATCTCCACAGTGGCCGATTCTGGACCCACGGTTTCGCCATCTATGACCGCCGTAACCTCATTTGCCGGTGTCTCTGAGCCCCCCCCTGTGTTCGCTTTGTAGACTAAGGTCAGGCTGTCCCGGCCCGGCACCTCGAAGGACCCATCCCAGACGATGGTGCCTGTGGTTCCGGTCGGCGCTTGTTGGATGTCGCTGGCGTCATCAATGCCGGCAAACGAAAAGCCCGTGGGCAGCGTATCCCGTATCTCCTCCACCGTACCGTCAGCGCGGCCATCGTTGCTGAATGTGACAGTATAGATCACAGGGTCGCCCGCATCGATCTTTCTGGGTTCGACGTCCTTGTCCAACGTTATCTCGGACACCGCGGACACAACTCCGACCGAAACCAATCCGGCAGCAGCGCTGCCAACCTCGGGTGCCTGTCCCGCAGTACCCTGGGCAACACCTCCACCCGCCGCCAGGACAAGGGCCACCAACAACATCAGAATAGAAATCACCAACCTGTTTCGCCTGGACCTTTGCAATGCATCCTCCTCAAACCCGAATTTGTTCTCCAAGCGTGGACCGCGCCACGCGTCAAGAAAAACCTGCCAAACCAGCGCCAGACTACTGCCTACTGGACGGGAGCTCCACCACATTGATGGCGTCGTAGACAGCCCTGGACCGGTAGGACGACAGACCAACCGTCCCTTGCATGTAGGTTGCATTCGGGTCGGTCCAGTCGAACAGCAACCCGTAGGCGCTATCCGGCTCAGTGGTGTCCTTCAGCCAGGCTTTGATATTGGCTCCCTGAACTCTCACCTTGAGGGTATACCACCTTGTACCAAGGCCAAGGTACTGTGCCTTGGACACCTCGTCTGCCTCGTTCAGGTTGCGGGCTCCCGGACGGAGACGCCACAGGATCACCTCATCGGTGCGGCGCTTGAGATGTACGTAATACCCGCCGACGCGCCCATCCTCCGCATAGCTGCCACGCAACCAGACACCGGCCAATCCGCCGGTTATGCTGCCGGCTTTGGAGGACTTTAGCGTCGCTGTGGCCTCATAGTTGGTCCACAACTCGGCGCCTGGACCGAGGTACATAGACAGGCCCCACCAGTCATCCTTGTCGGTTTCTTCGCTGTCGTAATTGCACCAATAGATACCCCCATAATCGTCATCCTGCTTCCAGTCCTCCCCATGAAACGGGTATACTGTCCAATGGGGTGACATATACTGGTCAAACCCATCGGTGAAAGGCAAGGTTGTAGTAGGCTCCATGCGTGCCACGAGGGGCAGGAAGGCGGTTTTGTCCTTACCCAAGGCAAGGGCGGCAGGATCTCCTGCGGCTGCCTGCGGTGCGTGACTTTCCCGTACCAGAGCCACTGCCTGCCCACTTATTACCGCTGCCGACCCTTGATGCGACGACAGGGAAGGTTTGACATCACTCTGCGCTGCGCCGATGGCCACAAAGAGCCCCAAAGTGATGAGCACAGACAAGGTCACCAGCCACATCTTTACAGCCTGTTTCCCAAATTCCATTTCATCCTCCACACCCATTCTGCCAGATTCCCCTTCACGTCCCCGTCTACTGCCAGTACCTCAATCCGTGAGAGCAAGATGGAACCCACAACGATGCACAATCCAGTGCTTTACCGACCAAATGCAGTAAACGCAACGCCACATCCATGGGGCAGAATGAAGAAAGGAGCGCTTGGAAGAGGAGGTCGCCATCTACACGACGATGCCGGACAAGCGCAAGCTGAAACAGGCGCTGCAATTCGCTGCTCTGAAACGTGGGCGATTATACCATACAAGAAGGTGGTGGTCAAAGTTCACCTTGAAAACCGCTTTGCCGTTGCTCTGCCAAGCAGATCCTGGAAGCAAGGTGCAGAGTTGGAAGCACCCAAAGCCTACAATAGTGCGCGCCGGATCATTTCCTCCGAGGGCAAGGGTGAAACACGACCATCCTCCAGATGATAGATCCGGCAGGTAAGGGCTGTGCCCATTTGCTCCGCGCCCGATTGGTCTACATCGTGTCCATCTATACGAATGGTGGGCGAACCAGGAAAGCTCAGACGCTCGGCATCCTCATCGGTAAGCACTTCGATCTGCTCGATGGGCGACTCGTCTCCCACCTCAGCCATCACCTTTCGCAGGCGTTCCAATGCGCCTGGGAACGAAGGGCAGTCCCTCCAAAATAGAAACTCTATCATAAGCCTGCATTCTCTCCCATGGCATCCAAGACCTCGAGCGATAGGTTTGTGGAATATGAGTCCGCCCGTAAACCTCAAGATCCAACAGCCTGGACTGTCGAGCGAGCCTTTCTGACGACTTGACGCATGGTTTCCGGCGCCAGTATAGCACAGACCCGACTTTCCCTCAACATGTAGCGGCCATCAAACCTGGGAATGGTACGCGAGGTTGCGGGTGCAATCTGAGACCGAACTTGACAATTGAATGTAGTCCAGGTATAGTTGGAAACGTGACTGAGGACAATGCGCGCCCCCTGGGCGAATGGTTGCAGCACCGCAGAGAGGAACTGGATATCAGCCTGGAGCAGGCTGATGCGGATACGCGCATCCGCGCCCGTTATCTGGAGGCCCTGGAAGCCGAGGACTTGGAGGCGCTGCCCAACAAAGTGGTCGCGCGCGGCTTTTTGCGCAACTATGCCGCTTACCTCGAACTGGATCCCCAGCAAGCGATTGACCGCTATGCGGCAGTCGCCGGACCCACCGAGATCGAATCACCGGCTATCTCAGAGTCATCCCCGTTCGACTCTGAGACATTTCAGCCCGTCCCGCTCCACGAGATGCCCGGCCAAGCCTCAAGATGGCGGCTATCTGCCGGTCTGCTGGTGGTTTTGGTAGCAGTCTTTGCTGTGCTGATCTGGCGGGGATATCCCTACATCAGCGACTGGCTACCCAATATACCAATCAATGAGGCGCCTGCTCCCACCCAGCGCGCGGCAAGCGCGGTTCTGCAAACGGTAACCCATACACCCACTGCGACGATGGCTACGACACCAGTTATAACAATAGCAACATCCGCCACACCGGAGGCCACACCACCCGAGCAGTTGACGCCCACCCAGGAACTGACACCAGCGCCAACTTTGACGCTCACGCTGACACCGTCACCGTCGCCTTCACCTACGCCTACCGATCCAGTCTATACTGGTGTTTTTCTTGAACTGCTCTTTAGCGATACCTCTTGGATCCAGATCACCGTGGACGAGATACGCCAGTTCCAGGGCGAACTCGAAGCCGGCACGCATCGATCATGGTATGGAGAAGAACGCATCGAGTTGCGCGTTGGCAATGCGGGGGTGGTCGAGGTCACAGTTAACGGCCAAAAGGTGGGCACTCTGGGAGCACCCGGCGACGTCGTGGACCGAATCTTTGAGATAGTGGATGACCAGGTGACCGAGGCCACCCCTACTACCGCACCGACCTTGGCAGCTCCCGAGCTTACAGCCACAGCCGGGGCTCCTAGCCCGGCGCCGACGCCTACTCCCACGATGACTATCACACCCACAGCAACGATTAAGGCTACCGCTGGTCCCTAGACCTCAAGGGCCTTGGCTCGAGCGCATGGAGGATCCACACATGACCAGCAAGCAGCCACCTATCATCGGCATCAGTTGCGATGGGATCGAGGCAGCACATAAGCACCATCCGCCCCGTGTCGGACAGAACCAAACCTACGTCAATGCCCTAGTCAGGGCTGGCGCAGCCCCTCTGCTGCTGCCCAATGTGGTAGATACAGACCTACTCCGAGCTCTGTACGAGAACCTGGATGGCCTGTTATTGTCGGGAGGTGGAGACATCGATCCTACCCGCTACGGCGAGCCCAACCATGAGAAGTGCGGCCGCATTAATGCCGAGCGCGATGAAGCGGAGCTGACACTGACACGGTGGGTCGTTGAGGATGGAAAACCACTGCTGGCCATCTGCCGGGGCATTCAGATTCTGAATGTTGCTCTGGGCGGCAGCCTCTACCAGGATATCGAAGCCCAGGTACCGGACCCTTTGGAGCACACTTGGTACCCCGAACATCCGCGTCAGCACCGATCTCACACAGTGGCTGTTACCCCAGGAACACGCCTTGCTCAGATATTTGAAGGTGCATCCCTGCCGGTCAATAGCCTGCATCATCAGGCACTCAAAGACCTGGCCCCTCCGCTGACCGTTTCTGCTCGCGCCTCTGACAAAGTGGTGGAAGCAGTCGAATTGTGCAGCCCTGCTCATGGCCGGCATCCTTTTGCCTTGGGCGTCCAATGGCACCCAGAGGACTTGGCTCCCGATGACGCGCGACAGCAGGGGCTCTTTGATTCCCTAGTCGAGTCGTGCCAACACTGATCAACACGTTCTTCCAGTTTCTATGCCCCACATCAAACATCGCGGATAACGTCTCGTGCATCACACCCAGGCAGATCTGATTTCAGCTTCGATGATCACTGCCCCGCGAGTAGCCCCGCACGCTCACCCTTGCATAGGGCTGGACAATCCGTATCCTTTCTGTCTCTTCCGCGATATATAGGTAGGTGATGCATGCACAGAAGCATGGGTGGCGACTCTGTAGCTTCTGGTAGTAAGCCAGGCCAGCGCGCTGCGATAGGAATGCAAGATTCTGGCCTCATGGCGATTGGGGGCAACACGGGGATCAGCAACGCATGAACGCAACAGACCGGTTCCAAGAGCGTATCGACGAACTTGAGGTCGCCAATAGGCAGCTTCGAGAGGAAAACGCTCGACACAGACAAGCGGAGGCCCAGGCTCAGCACAGGCTACAAGCAGCAACGCTCCTCCACCGGATCTCAACCCATATCGCTCTGGCTGAGGATATGGTCGCTGCTCTGCAAAGTGTGTGCACGGAGCTGGCACACTTTTTAGGGGTTCCCCAGGCAGGATTTGCCCTGCTCAGTCCTGATGGCTCGACGGCCGAGGTAGTCGCAGATTTTCATCCTCCCGACAGCCCCAGCGCAATCGGAGCCGAGATTCCAGTGGCCGGCAATCCATCCATGGCCTATTTGCTGGACCACGGAGCTCCCCTTACGGTCAGAGATGCCCAAAAGGACCCCTTACTGGCGCCAGTACACGAGATCATGCGCCAGCGCAACGTCGCGTCGATCCTCATCGTTCCGATCATTGCTGACAGCGGTGTCATTGGAACGCTTGGCTTCGACACCTTCGAAAGACGGGTATTCAGCCAATCAGACATTGACCTTGTCCAGCATGTCGCCAACCAGGCCGGTCAGGTGCTTCTCCGGAAGCGGATTGAGGAGGCGCTGCAGGCCAGCGAGGAGGCTATCAGAGCGCTCCTGAATGCGACCACTGACGTGCTCATGCTGACGGATATTGACGGTGTCATCCTTGAAGCCAACGAGACAGCCGCTCGTAGGTTTGATGTGTGCTTGGAGGAGTTTGTCGGGTCCTGCATCTGGGATCTGTTGCCGCCAGATGTAGCCAGACAGAGAATGGCGCACGCGGACGAGATCCTTCAGTCCGGCAAGCCAGGCCGCTTTGAGGATTGGCGATCGGGCATGTGGTTTGACAATGCTGTTCACCCTGTGGTCGATGTCCAGGGTACGATCACCAGGCTCGCGGTCTTTGCCCGCGACATTACCGAACGTAAGTTGATGGAGGAAGCGCTCAAAGATTCGGAAGGTAGACTGAGCAGCCTGCTCTCCGCCATGGTGGACTCTGTTTTTGCACTAGACGAGGAAGGCCGCTTTACTTTCTACCACGCTCCCCATACGGAAGATCTGTATCTTCCGCCGCTCGAGTTCATGGGCCAGCTCTTTACAGAGGTTCTTCCCCCTCATATGCACGAGCTGCTCACGGAGGCGCTAAGCGAGAACAGAAGCGGACAAGTAGCCGAGTACGAGTACGAGATCGAGTTGGGCAGCAAGCTCAGATGGTTCTCGACAAAACTGTCCCCGGTATTCGTGGATGGTGAGTTCCAGGGCTCTGTTGCCGTAGCCAGAGAGATCACCGAGCGCAAAAAGATGGAGGGATTGCTGCGTCACTCGCTGGAAGAAACGGCCCACGACCAGCAGATATTGCTCGCACTGAGCCAGGCGACCCGGGAGGTGCAACGCGCCAAGACGCCCGAGGAGATCTACCGCACCATCGGAGAGGGAATCGCCAGTCTGGGCTACGATGCTGCAGTCTTTGCCCTCACTGCCGACCAGACGCACCTGATCCCTGTCCACATGACCTACGATCCCGGCGACCTGCAAGCAGCCGCAGAGATCACGGGCTTCACACCCCAAAAGCACCAATTGATGGTGGTACCTGGGGGACTTGTCGAGCAGTTGATTGCAGAAAGAAGAGCAGTCTTCAGTTCAGAACCCGACCAGTACATAGCCCAGGTACTATCTGCCTCGGTGGAACCATCCCTCAAACAGTTGATATCATCTATGGGAGTCAAACGGGTCATCCATGCCCCACTGGTAATCGGCGACGATATCCACGGCTTGCTCGTCGTCACCGGTCCCGATCTGAGAGAGGCAGACACGCAGGCCGTGAGCGTATTTGCCAGTCAGACAGCCATCGCCCTGGCAAATGTACGGCTGTTCCAAGAGACCCGAACCTGGGCGGATGAACTGGAGCGACGCGTGGCCGAGCGAACTGGAGAACTCGCATCAGCCAACATGGAACTCGAAACTGCACTGGCCAGGCGCAAGCAGGTGGAGGAAGCAGTGCGCCACTCCAGGACAGAAACGCTTCGAAGCCACCGGCTGCTGCTGGCCCTCAGCCAGGCCGCCGAGCAGGTTCAGCGCGCCCGCACGCCAGAGGAAGTGTACCAAACCATTGGCGACGAGGTGGCCAGGTTGGGATACTGCGTCATCTTCTTGGCGTTGACTGATGAACAGACTCACCTGTTCCTATCCTATCTAACTGTCCAGCTAGCCACCCTCCAGGCAGCCGAGCGTCTGTCTGCCGGCCTGCCGGCGCAAGGCCTCCAAATCCCTTTTTCGCAGGGCGACCCCTTCCACAAGATCATCACCAGGAATGAGAGCGCTTTTTTTGAACGAACCGCTGAACACCTCACCAGGAGTTTTCCCAAGCTGTCACGCAGGTTACTGGATCAGATGGTAGCTGTTTGGGGAACTGAGAGATCCATCTACTCTCCGCTGAGCATAAACGGCAAACCGCACGGCCTGCTGGCCGTCACCGGTCCAGATCTGACTGAGGCAGACCTGCCTACCGTCACCCTCTTTGCCAACCGGGCAGCCAGCGCTATTGAGAACGCCCAGTTGGTTGAGCAACTGACCACCGGCCGCCAGAAACTGCAGCAACTCGCTCGCCAGCTAGTTTCCGCCCAGGAGGACGAGCGTCAGCGACTGTCTCGCGCACTCCACGACGAGGCAGGTCAGGCGCTGACTGCTCTCAAAATCAGCCTCAATTTGATCGGTGAAGACTTGCCCGACAATGATGCCTCGCTTCACCAGCGGATCAAAGATGCCACAGCGTTGACCGATACCACCATGGAACGGATCCGGCTGCTAGCCCAGGGCCTCCGCCCTCCGGCACTTGACGCCGTGGGGCTGAACCATACCCTGGAAAGCCTATGCCAGGACTTTGGCGACCGCATACAACTTCCTATTGAGTACCATGGCCTGGAACTGCCGTGGCTGTCCGGGCCGATCAACATCATTCTATACCGGTTCGTTCAGGAAGCGCTGACAAATGTAGCCAAACACGCCAGCGCAGAACGAGTCTCCGTTGTATTGTATCACGATACCCAAACGCTCTGGCTGTCAGTGGAGGATGATGGACAAGGGTTTGACCCACGGTCCAGAGCAACCGACCCAGGGTATTCGACGGGCATCGGTCTTCTGGGCATGCAGGAGAGGCTCGAATCATTGGGTGGCCGGCTGGAAATAGAATCCCTGCCTGGCCAGGGTAGCCATCTGGTAGCTCACATTCCACTGCAGGAGGAATAAGTTGACACTGGAACCATGCATACGCATAGTTCTCGCTGATGATCACCACCTGGTACGTCAAGGCATCCGCGCGCTTCTGGAAAAGTCGGAGGACATCCAAGTCGTCGGCGAAGCATCTGATGGCCGGGAAGCCGTCGAGTTGGTGGAGCAATTGGCACCCGATGTATTGGTCATGGACATTGCCATGCCTCGCCTGGATGGCATCCAAGCGATAGAGCAAGTTCTGACCACCAACGCGGATACCCAGATCGTCGTTCTTTCGATGTACTCCGACAAGGCACTAGTACGGCAGGCACTGAAGAATGGTGCAAGCGGCTACCTGCTCAAGGGCTCGGTTGTAGAGGAACTCCTGCTGGCTGTGCGCGCGGCCAGCAAAGGTGACATCTACCTGAGTCCAACTGTTTCGCGTTCCATCCTGGCCGACTTGGTGGCAGCCCCCATCAACACTGCAGCGCCTGATCCCTTTGATCAGCTAACGTCGCGCGAACGTGAGGTACTGCAACTCATCACCGAAGGTCACACAAACATAGCCATAGCAAAACAACTGAACGTGAGCGCAAAAACGGTCGAGAAGCACCGGGCACGCCTGATGTCCAAGCTCGGGGTACACAACCTGTCCGGGCTCATACGCGAGGCAATCAGACGGAGGCTCGTGTTTCTCGACGAGTGATCGGCTTGGGGGACAACGCTGACACGACCCCGGCCCAGGGGTCTGTTCTCTTTTCAGCTTCTTCGCATGCCTGTTATCTCTGAGGGAAAACTCGGAGCTTGGACCGCAGAAGAGGTGGCATTCTAGAGCCAATCCAGCAGATCGCTGGTACGGCCAAGGATCAGATCGGCTCCAGCGCGCTCCAACTCTTCCTTGGCTCCAAAACCACACAGTACGCCCACCGAGCGCGCCCCCGCCACCCGGGCGGCCTCAATGTCCACTGTAGAGTCACCCACCAATAGGCAGCGTTCCACGGGCACGCCGAGCTGTTCAGCCGTATGGCGGACTGGACTGGGGTGTGGCTTGATGTGCCACGTGTCGTCCCGGCCAGTGACAACCTGGATCAGGTCGGTCAGCTCCTGTTGGGCTAGAAAGACCCTTACATCGTGATGCTTCCGTGTGGTGACAATAGCCAGATAGTATCGCCGGCTCAGTTCATGAAGCATCTCGCCAGCGCCATCGACGGGACGAAACCGGAGCGGAGCATGAACGCCACGCATCCGGAGCAAGCGGTCTCCCATGCCCAACACATCATCATCCAAACCGATGCGGTCCAGCAATGCCAGTGCACGAGAGGCCGGCCCCTCCCAGGCCATGAGGAGGTGTCGCGCCGCTTGCCCAGGATCCTGTCCAGGCAGCAGTCTGCTCACCGGCTGCAAACGGTGGGCCAGAGCCTCAACGGCCTGGTCGTCCGTCTCGACGAGCGTACCATCCAGGTCGAAAAGGATAGCATCAATCTCGCCCGGGTAAACATCCCCTTTCTCATCAACCTCGGGTGGGAACGGATCCTGGTCAAGAAGCTTTGCATACACGTATGCCAGCAGAACGCGAACCGTGCCGATAACCGGCGCGGCGAGAAAGATACCCAAAACTCCGGCTATCATTCCACCGATCAACACGCCGATGAAGACGACGACCGGATGAAGCTGTAGGCGGCGCCCCAAGATGCGCGGCACCAGGTAAGCGCTCTCCAACTGCTGGATCATGAGATAGATGCCCAATACCAGGACGGCAAACCAGAAATTGCTCAAAGGAAGATAGGTCGAGCCACGGATAAGGGCGATGAGCAGCGCTGGGATAGTAGCAATGATGGGACCGAAGGTGGGAATCACTTCCAACACACCCGCCAGCAACCCCACAAGCCCAGCCTGGGGCAAGCCGACCACAGTCATCGTGATCCAGACTGCGAGGCCAACAACAAGGGCCAGCACCACCTGTCCCCGGAAGAAGGCCTTCCACACCAGGTTGATTTCCTCACGGAGGCGACGCAGTTCTTCGGTATATTCGGGGGGGGCCATCCGGTCCAAGAATGCGCGGAAGCGTCCCGCGTCCCGGATCAGATAGAAAGAGATCACAAAGATAGCCACCACCCAGACAACGCTGGAGGCGACGCCAACAAGCAGCGTGACAGTCTGCGTCGCAAAGGGCTGGAGCAGGTCTTGGAGCGTCCCGCGTACATCGCCCACAAGATCCTGTGGGTTGAAGGTGAAGGCCACAATCGTGATAGGCTGGGATAGGAAGCTTACCACGTCGTCTGTCAACCGCTGCACATCCAGATTCAGGCGAGCTACCCAGCCCACGACATTGGGCACAACTGTGACTGGGATTGCAATGACTAGCAGTATCAAGACGAGGAAAACGAGGATCACGGCCAACGTGCGTGGCAGCCTGACCCGGCGCTCTACATAGTCGACGACAGGTTTGAGGAGATAGCTCAGGACAAAGGCAATAGCAATAGGGGCAATAATCGCCCGAAACAGATAGAGGACAAGGAGCAGGACAATGATCAGGCCAATGACGACCAGACGCTTAGTTGTACGGCTCCATTCAGTCAAAACCATGAACCAGTCCCCAGGACTAGGAAGCGAGTTCCGGTGATTCTGATTCTAGTGGACAACACCAACGTTCTCTGGAGGCCAGTACGACAGCCAGGCCCGTCCTACGATGTTCTCAATAGGCACTGGCCCAAAACTTCGTGAATCGTTGGAGTGATTGCGGTTGTCGCCCAAGACATAGACGTGGAGTGGCGGTACTGTGACCTGCCCGTTTCGACCAGGCTGCGTCCCATCATCCACGAACGGCTCATCCAATGGCTCGCCATTGATGATGACCTGTCCGTCGCGGATCTCCACAGTCTCGCCTGGTAAGCCAATCACCCGCTTGATTAGCAGTTCGTCGCCCTGGTTGGGCAACTTGAGGACCACAATATCATGGCGGTGCGGGCCATGAAAGCGATAGGTCATTTTCTCGACGACGAGGCGTTGATCGGTGTGCAGGTTGGGTTCCATGCTCTGCCCTTCGACCCGCGTAGCTTGACCGACAAAGACATTGATCAGCAACGCAATGAGGATCGCTGGAAGAACAGTCTCCAACACCTCGCGAAGCAGGCGAAAAAGCCGCCGCCCCACACCAGGACGCCGATGCTGTGGAAACTCGCTCTCTTCAAGACTATTAAAATCGTCGCCCATGGGGTGCGTTTCTCTCCCCAACCGAACTGAACAGGGTGCAGGACTCCCTCAGGCCCTGCACCCCAACGATGCTATCTGTTATCGCGGCGTGGAGGACGCCGGCCCTGTGACCGGCTGCCTCCGCGTCCCCTATCCCGGGAGCCGCCAGAAGAGCTACCCTTGCGATCCCGATCACGGGCCTCTTCGGCAGTCCAACCAGCCAACACGGCCTGGCGCGAGAGCCTGATTTTGCCTGAGCCGGCCTCTACGTCAATGACCATGACCATGATCTCGTCGCCCACGCGAACCACATCTTCGACGGAGGGCGCACGGTAATCAGCCAGTTGAGAGATGTGAACCATGCCATCAACGCCGGGCATAATCTCTACAAAGGCGCCGTAACTTTCGGTACGGACCACCTTGCCCACATAAACCTTGCCGATCTCGGCCTCCTCGGTCAAGGCCTCGATCATTGCAATGGCCTTCTCAGCAGCAGGGCCCTCGACGGCGGCAATGTAGACGGTACCATCGTCCTCAACGTCCACATCCACTTCACAGTCTTCCTGGATCTTGCGGATCATCTTGCCGCCTGGGCCAATGATCTTGCCGATCTTGTCTGGATCGATTTGGACAGTGATGATACGTGGTGCAAACGGTGAGAGTTCCGGCCGCGGCTCGTCCAGTGCCTCCGTCATCTTGTCCAGAATGTGGAGCCGGCCATCGCGCGCCTGGGCCACAGCCTGGGCCAGAATCTCATAGCTCAAGCCCTTGACCTTAATATCCATTTGCAGGGCCGTGATCCCCTCCCGGGTGCCCGCCACCTTAAAGTCCATGTCGCCCAGATTGTCCTCCATGCCCTGAATATCGCTCAGGACCGCGTGCCGGTCATCTTGCAGGATCAGGCCCATGGCGATACCCGCCACGGGGTTTTTGATCGGCACACCGGCGTCCATCAGCGCCAGGGTACTACCGCACACGGAAGCCATCGATGTGGAACCATTGGATGACAGCACCTCTGACACCACTCGCAGGGTGTAGGGGAACTCTGCCTCCGGGGGCAGCATCGGGCGCAATGCTGCTTCGGCCAGTGCCCCGTGGCCGATCTCCCGCCGCTTGGGGCCACGCATTGGCCAGGTCTCCCCTGTGCTAAAGGGCGGAAAGTTGTAGTGATGCATGAAGCGCTTGACATCTTCGGGCCGCAATGTGTCCAGCCTTTGCTCCTCGCGAGGCGTACCCAGGGTCGCAATGCTAAGTACCTGCGTCTCACCCCGGGTGAAAAGGCCCGACCCATGCGCGCGAGGTAAAAGGCCCACTTTGCCCCAGATGGACCGGATCTCATCCGTTGCCCGCCCATCAGCCCGCTGACCCTTGTCCAGGATCAGCTTCCGCGTTTCAGCCTTGAGCACATCACGGTAGACCTTCTTGACGTCGCCCGGATCGATCGTGTCATCCTCAGCAAAGGAGTCCAGAATCGCGCTCTGCAGGACATCCTGCGCCTGACCCCGTTCCTGCTTGCTCATAGGCTGGGCAACCAAGTCGGCCACCCGACTACCGATACGATCCAGGATCTGCTCTCGATCCCGCTCCTCTATGGTGACAACCGGGTAGTCGAGGATCTTGGGCTTTCCAAGTTCTTCCCGCATCCGCTTCTGCAGAGCTATCACGGGCTGCATGGCCTCGTGCCCCACCTTGAGGGCTTGAAGAGCAACCTCTTCGTGGAGCTCGCTTGCGCCAGCCTCAACCATCAGGATGGCGTCCTCGGTACCGGCCATGCGCAGGTCCAGCGTGCTCTCTGCCATCTGCTCAGCCGTGGGGTTGATGACAAATTCGTCATCGACCAACCCCACACGGCAAGCGCCGATTGGACCCTCAAAGGGGACGTCAGAGATCGTCAGCGCCGTCGAAGCGCCAATGATAGCCGGGATATCCAGATAATTCTCGGAATCGGATGACAGAGCCGTGACAATGATCTGCACGTCATTGCGATAGTCCTTTGGGAAGAGGGGGCGCAATGGGCGGTCAATCAGCCTCATTGTCAAGATCCCCGACTCGCTGGGGCGGCCCTCCCGCCGGAAAAAACTGCCAGGGATGCGGCCAGCAGCGTAGAGCCGCTCCTCAAAGTCCACCGTCAGGGGAAAGAAATTGATGCCTTCGCGGGGCTTTTTCGAAGTCGTCGCTGTAACGAGCACGACCGAGTCGCCCAATCGGACGGTCACGGCCCCGCCTGCTTGCATCGCCAGCAGGCCGGTCTCAATGGTTAGGGATTTGTCGCCGACCTGGACGACATACGTCTTGCCGTTATTCACTTGTTACCTCCAGATTTTACGGGGAGAGGCAAGGTCCAGGGACTGGGGAGTGGGTCCTGGCCTTCTCGATGAGCCAGGGCGCACTCCCCAATTCCTGACACCTGCCTTTCCCGTATGGGATCTTCTTTCGTTAGATATGACAATGCCTACGGCACCGGCAGCCACCAACGTTGCTGGGCCATAGGCCGTCAGAGTTCATCTTTAGGCTTGGATTTGCTACCTGCGCAGCCCCAATCGTTCGATAATCTTACGATAGCGTTCCGAGTCCGTCTGTTTCAAATAGACCAGGTGCCTGCGCCGCTGTCCTACCAGCTTGTACAAACCCCGTCTTGAATGCTGGTCATGTTTGTGCACCTTCAGGTGCTCGGTCAACTGACTGATCCGGGTGCTCAACAGGGCAATTTGCACTTCCGGCGACCCGGTATCGCTTGGATGCACATTATACTGCTGGATTATCTCTGTTTTTTCCGCTTTTGTCAAAGACACCGCCTGTTCCTTTCTCGGTACCCGAACTCAAGCTAGCATAGACGAGCGCGGGGCTCTTCCCCGCGCTTCCCACCGCCAAGCATTATATCACAGTTTGGGTTGTGATGCAAATACACCTTAGGGAAGCGCAAAAAGGACAAGGGTAGAATTATGTATACTGGAGAGCGCCGTGCCAGGATTCGCCCATGGCTCACCTACTGGGCCCACAGGTGCGCGTACTTGAGCCCGCTCCCCGTGTTGAACAGCACCACGCGCTCGCCGTCGCTGATTCTGCCTTGTCGGCGCAGGTGCTGGAAAGCAACGAGTGTAGCAGCGCCTTCAGGGCAGACAAAGATGCCCTGGGTGCGGCCGATGAGCCTGGCGGCTTCCAGCATCTCCTGGTCGGATACGGCGATGGCCGTGCCGTCGCTCTCGCGCAGGGCGCGGAGGATGAGGAAATCGGCGACAGCGGCCGGCACGCGCAAGCCGTCGGCGACGGTATGCGCGTCTTGCCAAGGGGCAGCAAATTCCTGGCCTTGCTGGAAGGCGCGGACTATCGGCGCGCAGCCCTCCGATTGGACGGTGATCATCCGCGGTCGATGGGGGCCGATCCAGCCCAGCTTTTCCATCTCATCAAAGGCCTTCCACATGCCGATCAGCCCCGTCCCACCACCAGTGGGATAGATGATGACGTCGGGCAGGGTCCAGCCCATCTGCTCGGCCAACTCGTAGCCCAGGGTCTTTTTGCCTTCCAGGCGATAGGGTTCCTTCAAGGTTGAGATGTCAAAGCGGTCGAAGAGGCGCACACCTTCGGCAGCGACCCGGCCGCAGTCGGTGATCAGCCCGTCGACCAGGGTCACCTCGGCACCCAAGACGTGGCACTCGGACACGAACAGGGGTGGCACGTCCTGGGGCATGAACACGTGAGCCTCCATGCCAGCAAGGGCAGCGTAGGCGCTCATCGCTCCGGCAGCGTTGCCTGCCGATGGGATCGAGACCACCTTGACACCCAGTTCGCAGGCGCGGGAAAGGGCTACCCCCAAGCCTCGTGCTTTGAACGAGCCAGTAGGGTTGAGACCTTCATCTTTGATATGTAGGTTCTCAAAGCCGATAGTTTTGCCGAGTTGCGCCGCGTGGATCAATGGTGTCCAGCCCTCACCCAGACACAAGATGTAGCGCGGATTGCGCACGGGGAGCAGCTCACGATAACGCCACAGTGTTGCCTCACGCTGGGCAATCTTCTCGCGGCTGAGCCGTTGGCGTGCCGTCTCAAGGTCGTAGCGGGCCAGCAGTGGCCTACTACACTTTGGACAGAGGTTCCAAACGCGGTCAGCCTCAAATTCCTCACCACAAAGGGCACATTCCAAGTGAGACAGATAGCTCATCTTTTGTTTCCTCCCCTTCCCACGTTGCCCAGCAGTGATCATCGCCGGCCGTCTCCCTCGCGGTCCGTCCGGTCAGGGTCGCCCTGCGCAGATGGCCCCTGCTCGCTCGCGAGATGGCATGCGGCAGGAGTAGCTAGAACGTCACCAAACTGCCGGCCAGGGTGATGGCGATGAAACTTACGATGCCGACGATCATCGCTGCAGCCAGTCCGACAAAGAAAGGTTTGAACCCCAACCCTTTGAACGATCGGAAATCGGTACTCAACCCCACAGCGGCCAGGGCCACCACCAGCAGATAACCGGCCCAAGTCTTGAGGGTGGTATAGATGGCATGCCAGGTCTCGGCATCCCACAAGCCAAAAGCTTCACCACCGGCCTTGATCATGGCATCGCCAATGGAACGGAGCGTAGCCATGGCCAGGAAGCCCAGGACAAAGAGGGGCAGCAACTTCAGGGGGTTGGTCCGCTTGCCAGCGAATTCACCCTGATCCCGCACCTTGCGAGCATAGTAGTAGGCCATGAAAGGGATCACGGCCGCCATGAACACGTTGCGCACCAGCTTGGTGACGGTAGCCACGTCGAGGGCCAGTGGTGCGGAGAATACGTCAGCATACACTTTTGCAGCACCGACCACCTGGGAAGTGTCGTGGATGGACGTACCCAGGAAGAGCCCTACCTTGAGCGCGTTTCCAGCAAAGATCACATTGGCAAGGTAGGGGTAGACGAGCGTCGCAAACAGGCCGAAAATGGTGATGACCGCCACGGCATAGGCCACTTCTTCCTCTTCGGCATCGATGGCAGGGCCGGTGGCAACTATGGCCGAAACCCCGCAGATAGAAGTGCCTGCAGCGATCAGGGCGCCCAACCGCTCAGGCAGGTTCAACCATTTGTTGATGCGCGTTGTGAAGAATAAGGCGCCGATGATACAGGTAACGACGATGGGGATGCCATACACCCCCAGCCGGAATACATCAAAGATGGTCAGCCGAATGCCTAGCAGGATGATGCCCAAACGCAAGATCTTTTTTACAGAGAAAGATAATCCAGGCTTGAGGACCTTCGGCATGGGAATGATCGCGCCAAGTATGAGGCCCAGGAAAATAGCCAGCATCACCGAGGAGACCGGGGTTTTGTCGAAACCCAACAAGGTGATACCTATGAACTTGCTTAGCCAGACACTGAACCAGGCCAATACGATGGCCACGATAAGGCCAGGCAGCAACGACGGCACCTTATCAACCGTCACCCCAAGCAGGTTCTTTTCCACGGCGCTCATCTTGCGCGGCGGCGGTGCCGCGTCTGTTCCTGTCATGTGCGAGGTCCTCCAGTGTGGTGGTTACTATGTAACGAAATCGGCCGGCCAGTCAGAACAGCGGCCATTATACACCGATTCCGATGGGATGTTAAGTCAAGGCAGTCCGAATGTAAGAGAACAGAAACGCCCCCTCTGAGCTTGGAGGGGGCTTGATCAGCCATCGAACCAGGTAGCCGATCAGGGCAACTGTAGCACCTCTTCCAGCAGCTCCAGCGCCCAGTCAATCTCCTGCTTGGTGATGACCAGCGGTGGGGCCAGCCGGATGACATTCCAGTGGGTGTCCTTGCACAGCAATCCCCGCTCCATCAGGGCAATGCAGAAACGCCGCGCACCGCCAGCCTCTGGCTTGAGCACGATGCCGGCCCATAACCCCTTGCCCCGGACTAGTTTGACGTGAGGGCTCTGGATCTCGCGCAGCCTGCGCAGCATGTACGATCCCAGCTCGGCGGAACGCTCGATGAGGCCTTCCTCCACCAGAACCTTGAGCGCCTCTCGGGCCACGGCGCAGGCCAGAGGACTACCGCCAAATGTCGAACCGTGGTCACCCGGCTGGAACACGCACATCACTTCTCTGCTGGCAAGGACAGCGGAAACGGGATACATGCCGCCTGACAGCGCCTTGCCAATGGTGACCACGTCGGCGCGAACACCTTCGTGCTCGGCAGCAAGCAGTTTGCCAGTGCGGCCCAAGCCGCTCTGGATCTCGTCGGTGATCAGCAGGACCTCATGCCGGTTGCAGATCTCCCGCACTTGTCGAAGATAGCCCTCCGGTGGAATGACGACGCCTCCCTCGCCCTGGATCGGTTCTACCAGGAAGCCCGCCGTATTGGGGGTGATCGCTGCCTCCAACGCAGCCGCATCACCAAAAGGGATGAGTTCAAAGCCCGGGGTGTAAGGCCCAAAGCCGTCGCGATACTGTTCTTCCGGCGAAAAGCTGACGATGGTGATGGTCCGCCCGTGAAAGTTCCCATGACAGGTGAGGATGTGCGCTCGCTCATCCTTGATGCCCTTGACCTCGTACCCCCACTTACGGGCCGCCTTGATGGCCGTCTCCACCGCCTCCGCCCCCGAGTTCATGGGCAGTATCATCTCATAACCGGTCAGTTCACAGAGATCCCTGGCCAGGAGCGGCAACTGGTCGTTGCGAAAAGCGCGGCTGGTCAGCTCCAGGCGCGCAGCCTGCTCCGCCATCACCTTAACCAGGCGCGGGTGGCAGTGGCCCTGATTCACAGCCGAGTAAGCGGCCAGGAAGTCCATGTACCGCTTTCCCTCAACGTCTTCTACCCACACACCGTTGCCCCAGGACAACACCACATCCATGGGCTGGTAATTTTGTGCGTTGTACTGTTCCTCAATGGCCATGTACTCACGTGTATTCATACCCCACCCCAGAAGGTGATGCGTGAAAGGCAATGCGTGAGGACAATCTCCATACCTCACGCATCACACTGCACATTCAGGATTCGTGTCCCAACCCTTGCCGCTTTACGCCTCGACGACTTCCACCTTCTCAGTCAGCCCGATGCCCAACTTCTCAAGTTCAGCCAACACCGGCTCATAGATCTCCGGTATCATTGGCACCTGCACGCCTAGAAGCCCTGGAAACTCGCCTTGCAGGATCTTCCGCACGGCGATGGCAGCCGGCAGGCCCACGGTACGAGCCATAGAAGTATCACCGTTGGAGATGCCATAATCGATCATGGTGGCCGTGATGGCCTCTTTGCGATCTGGGTACTCGGCCACGAACTCGTGCTGCATTACGATCAGATCGCGCTCGCCTGGCTTGTAGGCCAGCTTGGCTTGCATCTGCGCCGCCAGCACATCGAGGCAGCTATTCTCACCCTCCGGCAGCGGATCATTGGAGAACAGGCCCAGCCACTCCAGATCGGTAATCGGTTTGGAATCGTCGCACATAGCCCACTGCCCGGCCAGGTACTGGGGAAAATCAGTATCAGGACTGACGTCCAGTAACCGGGACGTGAGCTCGCGGAAAGTCGCCGGCGGCTCAGCAAAGGGGGCATCGTCAAAGTAGCCCATCTCGGCAATCTTTTTCACGGTAGCGCACCAGCCCACGTTGCGCAGCGTCCCCCGGAACATCCAGCCGGTGGGCTGGATGCCATAGGTATCGGCATAGGGCATGCTGTCCCGGTTGGGATAACCCTCAAACTCGCCCAGACCCTCAATGTACACTGGCCAGTAATTGTCAAAGAGTTCCTCGCCGGGTACCTCGATGACCTCACCATTCCTTTGGAATTGGGCAGGATTCTTGCTCGCCAGCAGCACACCCCGCGGGCTCCACGCGAATTTGTAGCCAAAGGGGTTGTCGCTGGCCTCTGGGGCCGGCAGACCGCCCGTCCAGGACATAAAGCTGGCGATCTTGCCGCCCTTGCCCTCCACTCCGTGGATGACCTGCATGGCCGACATATGGTCGATGCCCGGATCCACACCGATCTCGTTGAGAATGATAACACCCGCCTCCTTGGCAGGGCCATCCAGGGCGAGCATCTCATCCTTGACGTACGACGTGGTCACCATGTGTTTCCCATGCTTCACGCACAGGGCGGCGACCTTGGGATGGTAGACGTAGGGCAGCATGCTCACCGCCAGGTCGCTTTGGCGGATCAAGTCCTCCATCGCTGCCTCGTCTTTCACGTTGAGCGCTACGACCTTACCGCGGGGGTGGCCATTGATCAGGGCCTCCGCTTTGCTCACCGTGCGGCTGGCCACAGTAACTTCAAAGTCCGGTACATCCAACAGGTAGCGGACGTGTGGCCTGGTGACCAGGCCGGCTCCGAGTACGAGAACCTTTTTCATTGGTCAAGTCCCTCCTCATTCTCTGTTCTGTCCATTGGCCCGTGGGCAACACGCAACCCGAATCACATCCACGTGCTATGCATTGTGTGATCAGCTAATCCAGAAACTCCTGAATGTATTTGTAATCCGGTGTCAGACGGCCTCGATAGGCAATGACCGCACTTTTGATCTCCGGTGGCAGGTCGCAGTCCTCAAAGGATGCGGTAAAGTCACATCTGGCTACAGCCGGGATAAAGGGCGCGAGAACGTAACTAAAATCGGTGGAGGCTTCCCGTGGCAGTTCGCTGGGCAGGATATCCACCGCCATAACGACGATGCCAGATCCCGCATGACCGTCAGTCACCGCGCCAGTCAAGGGGTCGTAGACATAGATCGGGTCGCCCGGCTCGGTCGCTTTGACCGTACTTTCAATGGCCCCCTCCACATCACAGCTAATGTCACCAATGACCCGCAATCGAGGCCTGGCCTGGTCGCCAAATAGGGTCTTGAGATAGGCTTTGGTCACTAGACGAGGATAGGCATCCGTCCAAAAGATAGCGTTGGCCAGCACGGTCAAAAAGGGCACGTATTGCTCAAAGACACCCTTGTATTTCTCCGGGTAGTCGTAATAATCCTGAAGCTCAAAGATCCCATCCGGCGACCTTGGCTCTACCGAGTGCCATTCTTTGAAAACAGCCTTGTAGACATGATGCCTGGAAGAGTCAGTGCTCGCCGCGACGGTGGCCACCTCCTCCGGCTCGATCTCGATGGTTGGCAAGAGATCGAGCATTTCTTGGGCGCCTCGAGAGACATTGCCGTAGCCAGCCACGCCTACGATCAGTGGCGTCACTTGTTCAGGCAGACCCTCAGCCTCGATCCTGGCCCGCACCTGCGCCAGCGCTGAGGTGGCTTCCGCCAGGTCGCGATAGGCGCGGGTCTGGCGCAGATCGGCGAAGGGGTTGTCAATGCCTTCCCAGGCCAGCCTCTGGCCCAACGCCCACAGAGTATCGATCATGCCTGCCACGCCTGCGTGCCAGCCAAAGAATATTAGCCGGCGGTTACTCTCATCAACCACGCGCTCATAGTCGATCAACGTGCAACCCAGGTCGAGCATCCGTCGCAACATGGGCATATTGTAGGGCTGTCCTTTGATGACGTGGGAGAAAAAGATGTACGTCTTGTCTGGCTCAAAGGATTCCTTCGGGATCTCCTTGATGCCAAGGATGGTTGGGCAGGAGGTCAGATCCTCTTGGACCGGGATGCCCGCCTCCACAAATTCGGCATCGGCGAAGGCACGGGTGGCAGACGCCTGGGCTATCACCTGAATGCCGTGCTCCCGTTGAAGCTTGGCAGCATCCTGGGGGGTAATTGGTACCCGCCGCTCCCATTCACTCTTGTCCTCACGACGAAGCCCAATCCTCACCGACATGGCTCTACCCTCCTCCTCGCGTGTTCACGCTTGTGTCCAAGCTCAGGGCAAGAGCATTGGCGAACCCTGGTAGAAACCAGAAAAGCCGGTGCATACTGCACCGGCCAAAGCCAGCCTCTCGGGGTCCTGCGCCCAGAGTTACGCCCGGCCGCCTTGCCGATGCCCCCAGTATACGCGCAAGCCGATGCTTTGTCAAGTGCTAGCACAAATGGTGTGGGGCTGTAGTACAGTTGTCATCGCAAGTCTCGAGGACGTATTCCCCCTCCAGCACGGGGTCCCAACTTGACAGGGCTAAACCACAGTGCTATAATCGTGCCCATTGTACCCCAGGGGGGTATATGTTTCTCGTGGTTAAATGGAGATTGCCTTGGTACGAATTGAACAAGAGAGTCTCATAACCGATTTCGTCGGCCGGCGCGTGTGGGCCGTGGTGGGGGCCAGCCAGGACCGGCGCAAGTTTGGCAACCGCGTGTACCGCTCTTTGCGCGATTCGGGATACGCGGTCTATCCGGTCAACCCAAGGGGCGGGGAACTCGAAGGAGCCAAGGTCTATCCCTCCCTGGCCGATTTGCCCCAAACACCGGAAGTGATAGATCTGGTCGTACCTCCATCCGTCACCGAAAAAGTGGTCAAGGAAGCGCGTGAATTGGGACTCACCCGCATTTGGATGCAGCCAGGCGCCGAATCGGAGATGGCCATCCAGTATTGCCAGGAACATGCAATGGAAGTGATCTACGATGCCTGCGCCATGGTTCACAAACAGCAATGGAAGTAAACACCCGGTACGAGGAGGACATCATGGAAGAGAAGATGACAACCCAGGTCCAGGTAACAGTGTTTGGCAACCGGCTCCTGGAGAGCTGCGCGCCCGGTGGCTGAGGACCCATCAGGTCTTCGGCGGAGACCACGCACATTACCGAGTACTATCTGCAAATGCGGCATGGGCCGGCTGTTCAGGTAGAATATGTAGACCTTGCGGATTCAGAAAACCAGACGAAATTCTCTGATCTACTTGATCTGGCTGGGGATCAGAACCTGCCCTATCCCCTGGTTGCCATCAATGGAGAGTTAAGGATGGCGGGATCGGCTCACTATTTCCAGGTGCTACCGTTGGTGGAGGAACTCCTCGAAGTACAAACCGAGGGGGTCCTGGATTGATCCCTGGGTTCTTTCCCTTGTGTACCGATATGCCAATCTAGCACTTACCACGCCGGGCACAGCTCTTGGGCAAAAACCGTAGGCGTACCGATCGGTCTCGCCAGCAGCGAGTGGCGGTACCTTGCCTGTGCTCTGCCACTTTTCCAAGAACAGATCTTGGGCTGTTAGATGCCTACGTATACGAACGAAAGCAGGGGGAGATTGACAAGTCTCCCTCTTTTTGTTAGGCTCTGTTCTTGCCGGATACCTGACATCCGCGAAACCTTCTGACCAATGTCGCATCTAAAGGAGAAAGTGCCGTGGCCGGCGATGCCCATGTGAGCGAAGCTGAACTACTGGCGAACCTGCGTGCCGGTGAGCCTGCAGTCTACCGGCAGTTGGTAGAATCCAACTCAGCTAACATCTACAACGTGGCCCTCAGGCTCCTGGGTGACGAGCAGGAAGCTGAGGACGTGCTGCAGGAGACTTTTTTGAGCGCCTTCAAGGCCATCGACCGCTTTGAGGGCCGGTCCAAGCTCTCCACCTGGCTGTACCGCATTGCCTACAACGCCAGCCTGATGCGCCTGAGAAAGCGGAAGCAGATAACCGCCTTCTCCCTAGACCAGCCTCTGAGGGAGGACGGGGAGGGTGATGAACAAGCATCTCGTCACCTAGTGGATTGGTCCATGGCGCCGGATGACCAACTGCTCACCGCAGAGGCCCGCCAGGTGATGGACCAGGCCATCGCCGCCCTGCCAGAGACGCTCCGTTCCACCTTTGTCCTTCGTGACATCCAGGGCCTATCGGGTACGGAAACGGCCGAGGTCCTGGGTATCACGGTACAGGCGGTAAAAAATCGGCTGCACCGCGCGCGTCTGCACCTTCGCGCGCGGTTGTCAGACTATTTCGCTGAGCGGGCCAAGAGTCTGCAACCTGCAACGTAAAGAGGAGGGACCCGTGTCAACTGAGCACGATCATGCGAACTGTCGTGAGCTGCTGGGCCAGTTTTCCGATTACATCGACGGCGACCTGGAAGCTGCACTGTGCGCCGAGATAGAGGCCCATCTAGCCGGGTGTCCTGACTGCCAGGTAATGATAGACACCATGCGCAAAACGATTACACTGTACCACACCCAGGCCGCAGCCGAACTGCCTTCCGATGTGGAGAAGCGCCTCTATAAGGTCCTCAACCTCGAGGAATAGTACCAACCGCCTTCCTCACCGCCATCTCTCCGCGGCACCCTAACCACGTCGCCATTAGTTCAACATAACCGTCGGGCTAGGTTAGCCTTCGATGCGAAACTCGCTCGAGCACCCACCTATCCTGGGGACGGATCTGGTCCCTGGGGCGGTCTCGGGAGCGATTTCGCACCGGAGCTTGGGTTAGAGCTTGGGTGGTAGAAAGCCCTTCCAAATCCTGAAACCTTTGGCTGCCTTTTGCATCCAAACAAATGACAGGGGGTAGGAAAGGTCCCCTCTAGATTTGAAAACACAGGAGGTTTGAGAATGGCACTGATTTCCCCGCAGGATGCCGAGGACCTGCGAAGTGAATTTGAGACTCAACTGGTCAACCCGGTCAAGCTGGTCATGTTTACCCAGACCATCGAGTGCCAGTTCTGCGCCGAGACACGCCAGATTGCCGAAGAGATTGCCGAGCTATCCGACCAGATCACACTGGAGGTCTACAACTTTGTTACGGACAAGGCCACGGCCGATCTGTACGAGATAGACAAGATCCCGGCCATTGCCATTCTACGTTCAGAGGATGGACAAGACAGAGACTATGGGGTCCGGTTTTTTGGCATCCCCTCAGGCTACGAGTTCACCAGCATCATCGAGGGCATTGTCGATGTCTCCAAGGGCGAGTCGGGCCTCCAGCCCAAGACCAAAGAGGCACTGGCCGCGCTGACCCAGACCGTTCATTTTCAGGTTTTTATCACGCCCACTTGCCCCTACTGCGCCCAATCGGTGCGGCTAGCGCACAAGTTCGCTATCGAGAGCGATCTGGTTCGCGGGGACATGGTCGAGGCTATCGAGTTCCCGCACCTATCCAACAAATATGGCGTCTATGGCGTACCGCGCACGGTGATCAATGAGACGATTCACCAGGAGGGTGCAGTACCTGAGCCGATGATCCTGGCCAAGATGCTAGAGGCGGTACGGGACTAGCCGGCGCGCCGAGCGTCTCGCAGGTAGGTGAGTATGAGCGACACACAGGTTACCTGGGTGGATGAGCTTCAGTTCGTGGCCGAGTCGGCCGGCCACTCAATCGTAGTGGATGGGGCGCCAGGATTTGGCGGCGACACCGGCATGCCGCCTATGCGCCTGCTGCTGCTCGGCGCAGCGGGTTGTTCGGCAATGGATATGGTCCACATCCTCAAGAATCGCATGCGCAAGCCCTTGACTGGCCTGCGGGTGGAGGTCCAGTCCGAGCAGGCCGCGGAACATCCAAAAGTTTACACGCGTATTGAGCTAGAATACCTGGTCAAGGGCCGGGGGCTCAAGGAGAAGGACGTCCGCCGGGCCATCCAACTATCCAACACCAAGTTCTGCTCGGCAGCCATCATGCTGGGCGAAACAGCCGAGATTGTGACCAACTTCGAGATCGAAGACGAAACGCCATAGGTTCAGATGGGCTGGGATCAAGCACTCCCGGCCAGGCAAAGCCAGAAAGCAAGCCCTGGCGGTCAGGCGGAAGTCCCGTCTGACCGCTGTTTCTTGGCCTCAGTATCCCGCTACGTAAGGGTGCTCAATTCAGCGGTAGCCCTGCAGAAGAAAATTGCCCCGGGGGTACCCTGCTGGCGGTTGACATCGCCAGCTTTCTGTTGTATGCTTGAGGGCGAGGGGAGCATGAATCGTAGTTTTTCCTCAGTCGCCTTTCTGATTCTGCTGGTGCTGATCTCGACAGCGAGTCCTTCGTCCGCCAGTCTGGCCGTGGATGAAGGACCAGCCATGGGCGTTCATACCATCCGCGCCGACGATAACCTGCTGCAACTGGCGGATAGCGGCGGGTTCACTTGGTTGATCCAGCTCCTGGAATGGCGAGAAGTCGAGCCAGCGCCTGGCGAGTCTTTCTGGGAGTATCCCGACTGGTTGGTGCGAGCCGCCGAGTATTACAGCCTGGACCTGGCGCTGCGCCTGGATCATCCGCCGGAATGGGCCCTATCCGGCGAAAAGGATAGGTCCATCAACGTGGCGGCCTATGCACGCTTCGTGGAGCGTGTGGCCGCACGCTACCGCGGGCGAGTCATGGCCTACGTCGTCTGGAACGAGCCCAACCTGGCAATTGAGTGGGACGGCCAGCCCCCCGATCCGGAAGGCTATGTCCAGCTGTTGTGTGCTGCCCAAGCGGCCATCCAGCGGGCTGATCCCAATGCTCTGGTCATCACCGCGGGCCTGGCACCCACCAACCACGCTGATGCGTCGGCTCTGGACGATCGGATCTACCTACGTGCAATGTACAATAGTGGGGCCGGTACCTGCTTTGACGCACTGGGTACCCATCCGTATGGCTTTGCCTACCCACCCAGCGACCCCCACGGAGCCCACAACAGTCTTAACTTTGCCCGGCTAGCCGACCTGCGCGCCATCATGGTCCTGGCGGGCGATGGCGACAAACCAGCCTGGGCAACCGAGGTGGGTTGGACCACCGAGCCCGCTGGGCCAGACCAGCGATGGCTACAAGTCAGCGAAGAGGAACAAGGGCGCTATCTGGGCAGGGCTCTCCAGAAAGCCGGTTCGGAATGGCCCTGGCTGGAACGCATCGCTATCTGGAATCTCAGCACTGGACTCCCGGCCGGCGATGAGAAGCGCGGCTACAGTCTCTTGGCTAATACCGGCAGGCCCAAACCAGCCTTTGAAGCGCTCGCGGCGGTGGCGAGGGAACACAGAAATGGAAGGGCAGACGAGCAGGGGGACGAGAGAGTAGACGGTCGGACTGCCGAGGTCCTCGCTCCAGACGTGGTCATCCGATTGAGTGACGTGGATACGTTCTATCCCCATTGGGCACGCCCGCACTGCAGCTCGGTACCCTGTCGCCACTGGAGCGGTGAGTTCTACGTCCGAGATCCTGGAACTGCGCCCTGGCAACTCCATCTTGAGATCATGCAGGTTGAGGAGCCGGGGAATCTAGTTTGGATCAACGGCAGGACCCTCGGCTCGCCAGCCATCCCCCTCCGCGGCCGGCCCGATTTTGCCTCGGTGTGGACAGCGGCGGAAATAGCCGTCCCGGCCTGCCTGCTGCGGAGCGGCATGAATGTCATCGAGATAGGCTCCTGTCCCCGGCTGCCAGTCTACCAGGACGACCGTGCCCGTTACGAGAGCCTGCAATTCCGCCACGTACGGCTGGAATCCCAGTTCTCAGAGCATCCGTGAGCTCTCAAAGGCCATCAAGACATGGGCTGGTCATGTCCGTGACACGGTCGGTCAGCGGGCCGGCATCTCCTCCGCCTGCCTGAAGATGCCTCCATCCGTTCCCAACCAGATCTCTCCCGACCGGTCCACGAGAATGTCATACACGCTTTTGCCGTCCAGTCCCCATGGCTGCCAGCGTGCTCCGCCGTCTGTGCTGCGACAAAGACCATGATGCTCCGTACCCGCGTACAGAGTTTGGAAATTGGTGGGATCCAAAACCAGGGCCGTCACGGTGGCGCCAAGGCTTTGCGCGCCAATGGCCTCCCAGATCTGCCCGTGATCGGTGCTGCGATAGACCCCCTCCGTCGTCCCGGCGTAAAGCAGGCCAGGATCGGCGGGATCCACAGCCAAGGCAAAGATGGTCAGAGGTCGATCGTTCAGGGGACGGGCCTGCCAGCTCTGGCCGCCGTCGGTACTCCTGTACACCGCCTCCACTGTGCCGGCATAGAGCACCTGCGGATCGGTTGGGTCGACGGCAAAGGAGTGCACCGATAGGGTTTCCAGGCCGTGGTGGATGGGGGCCCAAGACCGCCCACCATCGGTGCTGCGCAAAACGTTGTGCCCCCAACTACCTGCATAGATCCGGTCCTCTTTGTGGGGATCGATGACGGCATGAAAGACAGAGATCGGGCCTATCTCCTCCTCCAGCCATCGCCACGTCCTGCCCCTGTCTTCGCTCAGGTAGATGCCGGTCCGCGCACCGGCGTAGATACGGTCGCCGGTTGACCTCACCGCCAGAGTCTGCACAGCAACCTTGCCCACTGCACCACTGATCAGCTGCCAGTTCCCCCCGCCGTCGATACTTTGATAGACGCCATCCAGTGTCCCGGCGTAAAAGATGCCGGGGTCGACAGGATCTTGGGCCAGTGCAGCAACCAGGGGTTGCCCGACCGCACTGCTGGCCAATTCCCAGCTCTTTCCCCCATCGGTACTCTGGTACAACCCATTGTTCCGTGTGCCCAGGTAGGCCATACCTGGGTTGCTGGGGCTGGCCACCAGGCAGGTGATGTCAGCATGGCGCCACTCGTTACCCAATGCGAGCCAGGACTTGCCGCCATCTGGGCTCACGCGCAAGCCCCTACCTTTGCTACCCACGTACAGCCGGCCAGCCGGACCCGGTCCTGCGGCAAAAGACAATCCTTGGAAATCTGGCGGCCCCACCATTTCCCAGCTATCACCGCCGTCAAGGCTGAGGTAGAGCTGCCCATCGGCCAACGCATACAACCTACCGTCCGAAGCTGTGGTCAGGATCGGCACGTTGGCCGAGACAAGATCCCAGCCCGTCCCCTGCCAGCCAACTCCCCCATCGTTGCTTACCCACAATCCTTGCCCTGCCGTCCCGGCATACACGGTTCCATCAGCCGCGATTGCCAGGCTCAGAACACTGACCTGCCCTTCGGCAGGTTCGCCGGCCAACCAGGTGTACCCGTCATCGTTGCTGCGCCATATGCCTGATGCTTCCCCACCGGCGTAGAGAGAGTGTCCGTCCGACTCCACGGCCAGGGTGTAGATTGGCCTCTGGGGCAGGTCGAGCATGGGATCCCAGTTCTGGCCGCCGTCGCTCGTGCGGTAGCCGCCAGCCACCGTGCCAACCCAAGCCACATTCGGATCAGAAGGATGCACAACCACAGACAGCGGTGCAAGCTGCCCCAAGCCGGCGCCTGCCGCCTGCCACGTACCGCCACCGTCCGTGGAGCGGTAGAGCCCGCCGGGCTCGTAGGCTGCCAGGTAGACCATGCGCGCATCGGACGGTGCAACGGCTACGGCTGCTACCCCGACCTGGGCCGGGATCCCTTGACTGGATGGCGTCCATTGAGGGGTTTCGCTCTGCCACCACCAACCGACGCCGGCGGCATGGTAATCCCCGCCATACTCCGTGCGGAAAAGATCTCTCGCTGCGTCCCCCGTGCAGTGGCTGGGAGCCACTTGCCGCACACCCAGCCAGCGGAATTCATCGACGATGCTCTGGATACACTGCTGGCTGGCTCCATCCAGGTGAAACCCGCCCAGAACCAGGAGGATCTCGTCCTGGCCGATCTGTTTGGCCCGGGTTACAACCCTGTCCGCGCCTGGATGGGCGCAGCCGGTCACCACAACCAGTCCCTGCGCCGTCCGCGCCACCAATGCCTGCTCAACAAGGCGAGTGCCCATCTGGCCGGTGCTCCACAGGCCAGGCAGGATCTCCAGCGGGCCATCCACTTCAATCACCTTTGCACCGGAGGATCGTGCCCGGTCTTTGATTCCGGCTGGAAAGGCCTGAGGGACGTAGACGGCAGCCCGGGGATTGGCGGACAGAATTGCCGCCAGAGCACCAGTGTGGTCGCCGTGCTTGTGGGAGAGGACCACAGAGTCGACAGCCTGCAGATCGAGACCCAACGCCGCCATGTTGCCCAGGAGAATGGAACCGTCGGCGCCGGTGTCAAAGAGCACAATCCTCTCACCGTATTCCACCCAGACGGCAAAGCCCCACCCAGTCCGCAGGCGCGGGTCAAGGGGATTGTTGTCACAGACGACAGTGAGGGTCACTGTCTCACCCTCCTTCGGAAGCGCTGCATAGGTAGGCCCGCTCGGCACGGGGGCAGCAGTTGCAGGCGCCGATCTGGTCGGTGCAGACAGAGCGCTGGGGAAAGGACTGTGCGGCGCGGGCGGTGTCGTCGGCGACGGCGCTGTTGGGGGTTCCATGGCCGGAAGCCTGCAGCTCGCCACGTTCGATGCTACCAGCATCAGTCCCGCGATGGCGATAACGTAGGCTCTGCGACCCGGCATCAAGCTCACCTGGTTCTCTTCAGTGAACCCGCTGCCAGTCGAGAAGGTAGCGGCATGCCTCCTGCAACTTGAAATGGACGGACACCTCAGGGCTGACCGGCTGATCAGCTTGGTCAAGGACCACCACGTACCATGTCGTCTCGGCCTGGATGATGGCAAAGTCATAATCGCCGCCAGGTTTGCTGGCGACCACCGGATACCGGTGCCATTCATTGTAACAGACCAGCCGCACGCCCGCCAACGGATTTCCGGCTGCATCCACGACACGGCCGACGATGTAGGCTGGCGCCCGCGGGCAACCGGGGCAAGGATGCGATGGATCGGGTCGAGCAGGCCCCATGGGCAGAAAGCGATAGGCAGCAGGCGAGGGACTGGGCGTCATGGAGGTGGGGCTTGAGCTGGGAGCAGGAGCAGTGGCTAGGGCGGCAGTTGCCGTGGCAGTTGCTGTGACCGGAACCACTGTTGGCGCCTCGGTAGGCGCAGCGAGCGTTGGCAGAGCTGTCGGTGTCCCTGTGGCTGTCGGAGTCGCGGTCGGCGAAACTGCCGTCGGCGTGGAGGACTCACTGTGGACGGCCGGCCGGCGGGTCAACGCCGGCGGTAATGTAGGTGCGGCGGCAAGGGACGGGACTGGTGTGTGGGTACCTTTGGCCGTGATCGCGGGCGTGGGTGGCGCTGTGTTTGTCGCGCCTGGCGGCTGGACAGCGGTCCCGGTTGGCTTGGAAGTGATCCCAACCGCCAGTGTGGCTGAGGGCGGGATCGAGGGCACATTTTGCGGTGCCCGACAAGCGCCCAACACCACTATGACTAGTAAGAACAGCAATGCGCAAATAGCGCAGTGCCTGTAGCAGCACATCCCTTTCCCCCTTCCACCGCTGCCGAGACCCTCAAGGGATAATAGACCTCAGGCTCGATCTATGCTACTGTCTCATTTGACTGAAGACGTCCCTCCAGGTACCGGCCGCGATGGTGACCTGGGGCTACCCGCCACGCTTACGGTGCTGGTGGCGGCGGCCGCCACCGGCCCCTGTGCTGGCTCGAGCGTCCCGGTTTGGCGCACGCCCTGAACTCCCTGCGACTCGCCTTTCGTCTATCAGGCGATCGAGGCCATAGTCCACCACCCGCGGCACGATCTCGCGTCCAGCCCAAGCCAGTGCTGCACCAACCACCGGCAGCATTTTGGTCCGGAGCGGCACCGAAAGAGGTCTCATCCTCACCTGGATGACCTCTGGCTTTGGCCTCACGACAGGCACTCGCCCTGGAATCGTCTCTGGTATCAATATCTGGCCTGCAAAGGCGATGGCGTCCGTCGGGCAGGCAGCGATGCACGCTTCACAGTCACGACACAGCACCCTGTCCACCATCGCCTTGCCATCTATCAGGTAGAGAGCAGCATCCGGGCAGACCTCAATGCATGCGCCACAGCCGTTGCAGCGTTCTGCATCGATAGTGATCACATCAACTCACCTCCTGCAGCAGAGCGTTCAAGTCGTCCGCGCCCACATAGCCCACCACCTCGATCTCTTGATCGGCGACGCCCGGCACCATAGCGACTGCCTTCCGGATGTCTAGAGCCAGGGAGACGGCCAGGGGGCAGAGGGGTGACGAAGGTCGGAACCTGTAGCTCACCTCTCCGGTCTCGCCGTTAACCTCCAGGTCTTCGATAAGCCGCATGCGCATGACATCCACACCCGTCTCCGGGTCAATGACCTGTCGCAACTGTTCAGTCACATTGTACTTGAGTTCAACCGATTGGACATCCACCCTAATCCTCCAGATACGTCCGCATCCTCGCCCACGATTGCCGCAGCGCCGTGGCCATGACGCCGTCGGGCTGATAGTCGGTCACTGGCTGGCCCTGAACCATCGCGTCGGTGACAACCGTGTCGTAGGGCAGCCGGCCCACGACCTCGATCCCCTCTGCCACACAGAACGCTTCGATGTTGGCCGACTGAGCCGGGTTCAGGTCGGCCTTGTTAATGCACACCAGCGCAGGTACACCAAAGTGATCGACCGTACCCAGTACCCGCTCCAGATCGTGGATGCCTGACACCGTTGGCTCGACCACGAGCAATGCCAGATCCGCCCCGGCGCTGGCCGAGATGACCGGGCAGCCAATCCCGGGCGGCCCATCCACGATGAGCAACCACCGCCCCCCTTCCGAGCCCTCGGAATCGGCATCGTCCAGGGCCTGCAGCCGGCCATGCTGTTTGACCAGCGTCACCAGCTTGCCCGAGTTCTCCTGCGCAGCGAACAGGTGAGCATGGAACAGCGGCCCAAAGCGCGTATCGGAGCGGAACCAGAGCCCAGCCTGCTGTTCCTCGATGTGGATGGCCCCATCGGGGCACTGGTAGACGCACGAAGCGCAGCCCTCGCAGGCCAGTGGGTCCACGCGGTAGGTTTCATCCCCCGGGATGACAGCGTCGAACCTGCACACCTCGTGACAGCGACCATGGAGTCCACACTTGTCCGGGTCGATAATGGCTACCTGCCCACCCATAAAGATATGTTCCTCCAACTTGGTCGGCGCCAGCACCAACTCCAGGTTGGCGGCGTCCACGTCGGCGTCGGCCAGCACGATCCGCATCTCTTGCGATGCCAGGTGGGCCAACGCCGCTGCTACCACGGTCTTGCCCGTGCCGCCCTTACCACTGAGAATCACCAACTGCTTCAATGTGTTTTCTCCTTTGATGTGTCCTTTTCTAGCCTTCCACCAACTCTACCGACGAAGGCACCTGAGCACCCCCACCTGTCCTGCCTTTGCCCTCAGGCGGGCCGGTGCGTCTGCGCCTTGATCCGCCGGTACAGCTCTCGAAATCGAGCTTCATACTCTGGAAATGCCTCCACCAGCGTCGTCCCGTCCGAGATTGCCACCGCAATGCGCCGGTCCAGCGGGATGCGCATCAGGATGGGAATGCCCTCAGCAGCACAGTACTCATCCACACCTGCGTTGCCGACGCCGTCCCGGTTGACGACCACGCCCACCGGCAAACCCAGTTCGTCGCGGGCCACCTGCACGGCCAGCCGCAGGTCGTGCAGGCCAAAGGGCGTTGGCTCGGTGACCAGCAGCACATAGTCGGCGCCGCGCATCGTCTCCACCACAGGGCACGACGTGCCCGGCGAAGCATCGAGGATCACCACTCTCTCATCGTGATCGCCACAATCCAGGTGCTTGCTCTTCAACTGGCGGATGATTGGCACCGCCATGGCCTGACCCACATCCAAAGTGCCCTGACCAAACGCGATCTGTCCGGCTTGGCCCGACTCCAGGGTCCCCATGGGGTTAAGCACCTCGTAGATGGCATCCTCCGGGCAGTTGAGCGTGCAACTACCGCAGCCGTGGCACAACTCTGGGAAGATGAGCACCTTTTCGCCCACCACGGCGATGGCATGCCAGACGCACACCTCGGCACAGCGGCCACAGAAGGTGCACCGGTCAAAGTCTACCTCGGGGATCAGGATACCTACCTCCTGGCATTGGTCCAAAGTTGGCTTGAGAAAAAGAGCAGCGTTGGGCTCCTCCACGTCGCAGTCCAGGAACAGCAGATCCGCGGCATTGACGGATTGATCCGCTGGATCCTGCCCATCCGCTGTCAGGGACAGCGCCAGGCTGGCTGCAACTGTCGTCTTGCCTGTACCCCCCTTGCCGCTTGCTACGGCGATGATCATGTCTCGGAAACCCCCTCTAAGTTAATGCTTTCATCTACTCTGCAATCGCTTCGCTGAGGGTAGCCGCCTGTGTCAGTCGCGTCTCTACGCCCGCGTCCCTGAACACATAAGCTGGCCCTTTGCCATGCAGATCTTCGTGGAGTAGGACCACGTCGGCCTTTAGGCCTACCAGCCACTCACCCACCCGGATGCCCTTTGCTTTCTCGACGTCCTGGTAGGGATTGGCCAGCACCTCTCCCCGTTCGATCTGGCCATCGGCTACCCGCACCGTCACCAGCCCAAAGTAGGGAGCTTCTCCAAAATGCTCGCTCAGCATACCATTGGGATCGGCCAAGGGCAGGGCATAAAGCAGATGGGTGCGCGCCTGCGGCTCGTAGTGGAGCTGCACCCGTTCTACGTGCGGCACCTCGGCCCGGACGGCCGCCGCAAGCCGCTCGCTGACAGCGTGTGCCTTATCCAGGTCATCCACCCGAAGCACCACCTCTGCCTCTATAAAGCGGTAGCGGCCGGCATTGCGTCCCACCAGCGACCGCACCTCCGTCACCGTGGGCTCAGCCTCGATGATGGAGCGCACCTGGTCCAGGGTCTCTGCGTCCAGCGAAGCGTCGAGCAGCACCCGCATCCCGTCGGATAGTAGATCCCAACCCGTCTTGACGATGAGGACCACGATGACCAGCGCAGCATAGCGATCCACTGGTATGCCGACCATCTGGCCAATGAGGGCCAGAAAGACCACACCGGACGAGAAAACGTGGACGCGATATTCCTGAGCGTCAGCCATCAGGCTGGGCGAGTTGAGTTCCCGCCCCACCCGCATCTCATACTTGCTAAAGGCCAGGGGCACGATCGCTGACAGCACCACACCAGCCAACATCCAGCCGCTGACCGTCGCCGGCTGACTTTCGCCAAGGAGCGCCTCCTTGGCGATCTCGTAACCGGTGAAAAAGATGAGGATCGCCACGCCCACGGCCACCACGTTCTCCACCTTGTAGAGCCCGTAGGGAAAGTCCCGGCTTTCCCGCTCAGCGATCTTGACTCCGGCCAGGACCGCCACCGAGGCAACCAAGTCTACCAGGTTGTGAACCATCTCGGCGGCCACAGCCAAGCTGCCCGAGACTGTCGCAATGACCAGGTTCAGCAGGGTGAGAAAGATATTGACGCCGATCGACGCCCAGGCAACCCGTGAAGCCATTACAGGTTAATCTCCAAATTGCGAGGTCCGGGCGGCCGCCGCATGCCGGCCAGCAGACCTCGAACGTTGCACAGCTAATCCCGTGTCATCTGGTTGCCGCACTTGGGGCACTGGATGTCGTAGCAAGGCTTCCCAGTCTGGTGCGACTTCTTGTGCCCGCAACTTGGGCAGATGCACCCACCATCCGGTCCGGCAGATTTGGATCCACCCATGCGACCTGAACCACGACCCTGCCCGCGACCACCACCCTGTCCTCCACCTCGACCCACGTTTTCCTCCCTTTCGCCGGCCAGTCAGCCGGCCAGCATGCAATCAAACGCCACAGAACACCAACACACCTAGCCCATCTTTCCCAGCTTGTCTTCGACATCTTCCAACTGCAGGCGGAGCATCTCAGCCTCCTCGCGCAGCCGGCCCAATTCATCCTTCTCGTACTCGCCTTCGGCGGGCAGGTCACCATGCCCATGCTCTTGGCTCTCCTTGCATGGCGCTGCGCCCTTGAGCTGGCCGCCCAGGTAGCTCTCCACCGACTGGCGCACCGTGCCATAAGCCCCGGTCACGCCTTCGATGCCGAACTGCTGGAAGAACACAATGGCCCGGCCACCCATCCCTCCGGTGAGCATCACATTCGCCTCCAGGCTGTGGATAAAGGCTGGCACTTGCCCCGGCTGGTGATGGCCATAATAAGGGTTGTCCACACCGCGGGTCTCCATGACATCGTGATCATCCAGGTCGACCAGGACGAAATAAGGGCAGCGCCCAAAGTGAGGGCTGACTACACTGTCCAAATCATTCTTGTTTTCGGCAGAAACCGCAATCCGCATCACCTAATCCTCCTTCTTTTCGCCACTTTGGCGTATTTCGTGTCCACCGTGCTCCAACTGTTCGATCCTCTCCATGGTCTCGGCCAGCTGCTGCCGCAGGCTCTTGAGCGTATCGCCGAGTTCCGCCAGTTCAGCCTCCTGTCCGGTATCGGGTTGGGGCTGTACTGGTACAACCGGTTGTCTGTTGCGACCCATGCCCATCCCACGACCCCCGCCACGCATACCGGCGTGGGCCACTACACTGGCCCCGCCCGTCGACTGGAGCCGGCCCCCGTTGAAGGCTTCCACAGATTGGCGGACCGTTCCTTCTGAAACCATATAGCCCGGCACCCCGGCTGCCTGCAGCACGTCGAAGGCGTTAGGCCCCAGATTGCCCGAGAGCACCGCCTGGGCGCCCTGGTTCACCACGAACTGGGCAGCCGCGATGCCTGCCCCCCCGCCCTGACTCATAGCGGGATTGGGCATAGCCTCGAAGGCCATCGTCTCTGTATCCACAAACACGTAGGTCGGACACCGGCCAAAGACTGTACTGGCCGGTGCGTCCAAGTTGTCGCCCTGCGAAGAAACTACGATTCTCATTTGCCAAATCTCCTATCCGTTGGTATAATCATGCCAAGCATCATCCTGATCCTTGGTCGCCGTCTACCCCAGGTGGATGGGGAAAGCGGGGGCGGGCAATTCTCTCTCTCAGATAAGGTCCGCCCCTGCGCCATCCCCGTTGCGCATCTTCTTTGCAGATACGCCTACTCCTGGCTGATCTCGCCCATCCGCTCGTCGATGGCATCAAGTTGCTCCTTCAGCCACGCCGCCTCGCCCTTGAGCATCTCAACCTCCTGCTCTCGGGATGGGGGCTCGTATGGAGCATCATAGGCGAGGCCGTACGCCCTCTCCGGCGGTAGGTCCCAGCCTGAGGATCTCGGGCCTCGTGCCCAGCGCGGCAACTCTGTGGCATGGGACCAGTGTCGCCATCCCCTGCCACCGCCGCCACGCCCTCTCCCCACGCGAGCGGGGGGGGCGCTATAACCGCCTCGGATCCCGCGACCACCACGGCCATAGAACCCGCGGCCCGGGCCCCAGTTGGCCCAGCCGGGTGCATCGTAGCCACCGCAGTAGCCCATGCCCCGACCGCTCCCAGAACCCATACCCACCGGTCCAGTTCCATCTCCTGCTGGCATCTGCATCACCTCCTTTCGCTTCAGTTTCGATGTTCGAGGTTCGACGGATCAGCCTTGCACGTCGAACCTCGAACATCGAAACTCATATTCTAGATCTTTCAGCGCCCCGCTTGGACGTCCAGGAATCGGGATTTCTGGGCCTCTGGCACGCTGTTCGCCAGTTCCTTGGCGATGGGTCCAAATGCCTCGGCTTCATATTCTTCTATGCGCCCCGCATCGCTCAGCTTGGCGATCTCGGGGTCGATGGGCAGTCGCCCCAGGAAAGGGACGCCGATCTGCCGGGCCACCTGTTCTGCGTGGCTAGGGCCAAAGATCTCGTACCGCTTGCCTGTGTCGGGACATTCAAAGTAGCTCATGTTCTCGATCAGACCAAAGATGGGTGTTTTCATCTGCTGGGCCATGTTCGCTGCCTTGCGCACCACCATGCCCGCCAGGTTCTGCGGCGAGCTGACCAGCACGACGCCTGACATGGGCAGCGATTGCATTACTGTCAGTGAAGCATCCGAGGTGCCCGGCGGCAGGTCCACAACGAGGTAGTCCAGCGTGCCCCAAAAGATGTCGCCCCAGAACTGCTTGATGGCGCCGCTAATCAGCGGCCCACGCCAAATGACGGCCATGTCCTCCTGCTCCAAAAGAAGGTTGATGGACATGACCTTGATGCCGCTCCCGGTCTGGGGCGGCATGGGGCCCATGGGACTTGTGCCCAGCTTTGCCCCGTCAGGGAAGAACATCTTGGGGATGCTCGGGCCGGTGATGTCGGCGTCGAGGATGCCAACCCGGTGGCCCGCTTTTCGCAGCGCCACCGCCAGCAGGCCACTCACCAGCGACTTGCCCACACCACCCTTACCACTCATCACCGCGATCACCCGGTGGATCTCGTTCAGGTCCTCGGCCGCGCCCTTATCCGGCTGCTGCACACCAATGCCGATCCGGCGCTTCTCCTCATCGGTCATCTCGGTCAGATCTACCTCCACCCCTTCAACGCCTTCCAGAGCGCCGACCGCTTTCTCCACGTCACCCACGATCTGATCCTTGAGTGGGCAGCCCATCGTCGTCAGGGCCAGGGTGATGTCCACCTGGCTCTCCTGAACTCTCACCTCGCGCACCATGCCCAGTTCAATCAAACTCTTGTCCAGCTCTGGGTCCATGACTCCTTCCAGGGCTTTTCGTACGGTTTCTTTGGTTACCACAGTTCGTACCCTCCTCAATCTCAACAGCGATTAGATATTGGTCATTGTTCCTTGGCCATCGTAACCAGTCGCACGCCTCGCATCTGGCGGAAGATGGCCCCCTGGCCTGCCACCGCCAGCGCCGTGGCGGGATCGGCGACGCGCGTCCCGGCGATCAGGTCCACGCCATAGTCGAACAGAACCGGCGACAACGGCGACGTGGGCCCCAACAGCAGCACAAAGGCCTCGGGGCGACAGTGCCGGATCAGCTTGTCAAAGGTCTTGTTAACCAGGGACGTACCGGTGATGGCCACGACATCAGCTTGGGGGATCACCTCTGCAGCTGCTCTGGGCGGTAGCTCGTTCGGACCCGGATCGAGCTCCAGCACGTCCAGGCGCCCCACCGCCCGCCGCACCTTGGGGATGAAGGGGAAATGGCCGGCAATGACGACCCGCCTTCCCTCTCCCCGTTGGATGATCTCGGCGGAGGCGTTGCGGTCGGTCAGAGAAGAATCGTCGACTTCCAGCAGCCCATTGATGGTCGCCATACCCAGGGCTGCCTCCATCGGGCTTTTCGACCGCAGGAGCCCGGCCAACTCGCCTGCGTCGTGGTCCACCAGGTCGCCAGCCCAGCGGATAAGACTGTGACCATGAGGTGTATGGGCGTCACGCTGCGTCGAGGCCAACCCTGCCCCGCGCTCGGTCCAAACCACCGTCCAGAACGGCCCCACACGCACATCGCGCAATGGTATCTCCCCAACTGGCAGCGAAGCCAGTAGATCGTCGATGACGTTCGTGAGTCCCTGCCGAACAGAGCTCACTGATGCACCTCCATGTGCCTGTCGTACACCCCCAGAAAATGGTGCAAGACCCGGTCCGTCGCCCTCAAGTCATCCACCCACCAGGCCAGGTAGCGATCCCCTTCCTCCGCAATCTGGTACAGGCGGCGGGCCGGGCCGGCAGTGCCCGTATCCCAGCGCGAGGTGACAAAGCCTCGCTTCTCCAGACCACGCAGCCTGCGGTACACGGTACTCGAGTCCACCGGATTCTGCTCAAAGCCGAACTGCTTCAAGTCCTCCAGGAGCTCGTAACCGTGGGCTTCGTTGCAGTGCAATAGCAAGAGCAAGCACGGCTCCAGAAAGCGGTTTATGCGTCGAGGACAAGCTTCTCCCTGCTGCCCACCCCGCCAGCGGTGACCTTCGGGCACGATGTACCTACCTTTCCTACTCATCTATATGCTCTACGCACATAGATGGTATCACGCCTTAGCTGGGTTGTCAAGTCTCAGAACCAGGGTGGCGGGGCTACTAGTAGCCCAACTGTTTCGCTTGCGGTGGACCGCAGTACACCGCTTGGAGGTGACTTCAGCCTGCCCAGATCTGGGGCAACTGCTGCATTAGGGGGCTGTCAGTTCAGGAGAGCAATGCCGTGAGGATCTCCTCCCAGTGGGTAAACAGAAGGAAATGGCCTTCACCTGGGAGGTACGTGGACTCACAGTGTGGAATGGTAGCCGCCATCTGTTGGGCCATGAC